>Ga0247841_10005639_pt1 | contig 20026 bp, 21 predicted proteins | sample LaCruzMarch2015__2_FD_192410 | JGI IMG/M metagenome (GOLD analysis project Ga0247841, IMG submission 192410) | Freshwater microbial communities from meromictic Lake La Cruz, Castile-La Mancha, Spain - LaCruzMarch2015_18m | ecosystem: Environmental > Aquatic > Freshwater > Lake | place: Spain... | reverse complement strand
CGGCGGCACATCCCGTGTCACGACACTCTTCGCAGCGACGACGGCTCCCTCGCCGATCGTCACTCCTTTGAGGATCGTGGCGCCGAACCCTATCCAGACTCTATCCTCAATCCGAATCGGCGCCATGGGAACGACGGACCAGTCTTTGTTGCGCGCGAAGTCCTGCGGCGTCTTCCGATAATCGATGGCGCACTGTGCCACGTCGTTTGCACGTTGATCCCAATGCAGTGAGTGCGAGTCATTGTCCAGCAGTGTGACATCCCACCCCATCAGCACATCGTCGCCCACCTCGATGCCGCACGCGGCAATGAAGACTCCTCCCCCGATCTGCGTTCTCCGACCGATCCTGATTGTCGCGCGGGGAGTCTGAACAATCAGATGCCCGAATAGCTGAGATTCCTCCCCCACCTCCACACAGATCCTCGGGTGGAGGGGGAAGTACTTGATGTCGACGCTGGAGCCTGGCCCCAGAATCGCTGACGGGGACACATCAACGTAGGACCGACATGTCTGCCAAGACTCGCGCGCCGGGCTCTGAAGTTGGCCATACAGCCAGCGTGCTCCCCTACGGAGAAGGCCTCTCATCGGATCGGTCCTTGCAGGAAGATGCCGCGTCCATCCCACGATGTCAGCCGGGCGCGTTGGGCTCGAGTGAACCGGTCACAGTACCGGAGATAGACCCACATGCGCTCTGGGAAGAACCTCTCGACCATGTCAAGCGAAAACGGGTAGATGACTTGCTTGTCATAGAGGAACGCTAGGCTGGTCCCTGGATAGCCCATAGAAACCACCTCACACGATGCGATCAGGTCTCCCCACAGCTCCACGGGGTAGAGGCCGAGGGCGGAAGACACCACGCTAGCGGCAAAGCGAGACAACAGTCGTGTGCATAGCTCCTTGTCGAGCGGCCTTGCAGATAAAGGATGCCCCTTGAGGAATACCGTTGCGCCATGAGGCACGTGACGTTCCACCATTTCCTCGTACATGGCTACCTCGTGCTCAAACGAGGTGAAGTTCCCATCCGTCCAGTTCTGCAACAGCATCAGGTAGTGCGGGGCGAGCGTCTTCGCTAGCAGGCCCTGGCTATACGCGGCCAGCTCCGGGACGGCCTGTTGGCAACGCGCGAGGATCCCCTGTGCGAAGTCCTTGGGAACGGTCATGGGTTCCGTGCCGAGCAGGCCGTCTCCGCTCTCATCAATCGGGAGGATCAGCACCGCTTCGCGAGCGTGGATGCCCGTTGCCCCCCACTCTCGTCCCGTTCGGCAAAGCGCTCTGAGCTTGCGAGCTACGGCTCGTGGCGACGTGAGGGATCTCATCTTCAGCGCCAGGCTCGATTCTCTTCGCTCCAAGCCGAGCAGTCCCATCTGGTATGGCCTCGTCGTGACAGTCCCCAAGGCGTCGCCAAACGTGATGGGCGTCGCATTCGGATAGGCGCACGTTGCCAGCTCGGCAGCGCATCCCACCACGTCATGTGGATAGTAGATCTCATCGAACCGGTCCCGGCCCAGGCTACCTCTGAAACGCTGTAGGGCGTGACGCTGATCGTTCCTCGATCGACCCTCCGTGATCTCATTCATCTCGCTGCGCGTGAGGACGATCGGTTCGGGCCAGCCGTGAGTCGACGTCATCTTCCCTACAACACGCGCCGACTCGTGTGCTAGTGCATCCGACAGCCCCGGATTGTGGATCAGTACGACTACATCGGCGGTCTCGTCACCGTAGCGAACTCGACCGTACCACTTGACGGCACAGAGCGCGGCCAACACGTGGCCTGAACCGAAGACGTGCACCAAGCACGAGCGATTGGCTGTTCCAGCCACCCGGTCAGTCGCCATCCGCTTCCTCCTTGGATCCGTTGGAGCGGGTCCACGAAGCGAGGCGGTCAGAAAGACAGGAGTCGTTCTGCCTCGTGGCACGCCCGATCAGGCCGACACAGTGACGCCCTCGGCGCGATCCCTTCGGGATCAACATCCTGTCTCCACCGTTCCTTCTTTGATGGCCGCAATGACCGTCTCCAATTCCCCCCCCCTCAGACCCACCGAGCTCGGCAAGCTGAGTGCTTGCTGGTTGAGACGGTCGAACGAGATCACGAAGTCTGGCTGGACTTCGTCGAACAGCCGCTCCATCTCCAGCAACCCGCGCCCGCGCTCGATGTCGGGACATTGCTGGCGGAAAGCGCTGTAGAAGGTGCGGTCGGCCACATAGAGGCCCATCTTGCCGAGTCGCAGCGGCTCTCGCACGGCCTTCACCAGCTCGTAGAACACCAGCAGACTACCGCTTTGGGTGAGAGAGATCCCGTTCATGGTCTTGCAGTGGCCCTCCGTTTCTCAAGACAAGCAGCTCCCTCACAGGGAAGGTCTCTCTCCGCGCCCCAACTCCCACCGCGGCAGTCGACATGCCAGCAAGAAGGTCAGTTCTAGAATCCCAGCCTCCACTCAGCTCGTCCGTTCGCGCTATGCCAGGCATCTCACTCTCTTGAGATACGCTGGAGCGCGGCGGCCGCGTCTTCTGCGCCCCATCACACCATGTACTGCTCAGGCCGACAGGAATCAAGATGGGTTTGCAGCCACTCCGCGGTTCGCAAGATCCCCTCTTCCAGGGAGATGGTGGGGCGCCAGCCCAGCAGACTGCCTGCCAGAGATGGATTCGAGACCAGCCGCTCCACCTCGCTGGTTGGTGGGCGTAGGCGCTCTTCTTTGCAGACCACCTCGGCATGAACATTCAGCAGGGTCATGGCCAGTTGTGCCAAGTCCCCGATAGAGATGTCGCGCCCTGTGCCGAGCTGGATCACTCGCCCAATCGCCCGATCGCTCGCAGCCGCCTTCAGCAGGCCTTCGACCGTGTCGCCCACGAAGGTCAGATCTCGTCTGGGCCAGAGGGCTCCGAGTTGCACCTCGGGCAGACCGGAGAGCAACTGAACCAGGATGGCCGGCAGCACGGCCCGGGCGGACTGGCGGGGCCCATACGTGTTGAACGGCCGTACGACGGTCACGGGCAACTCGTAGGAATGCCAGAAGCTCTCTGCCAACTTGTCGGCGCCGATCTTGGATGCAGCGTAGGGAGACTGTGCCCGCAGCGGATGAGATTCCGTTATGGGAACTGTCTCCGGCGTGCCGTAGACTTCGCTCGTGGAGGTATGGATCACCCGGATCCCCCCCTCTCGGCGCGCCGCGTTGAGCACGTTCAGAGTTCCCCGTACGTTGGTGTCCAGAAAGGACTCCGGTGCCTGATAGGAGTAGGGTATGGAGATGAGCGCCGCCAGGTGGAAGATTACCTCGCGACCGCGCGCCAGATTGGCCGTTCGCTCTGCATCGCGCACGTCGCCGAACACGACCTCCATGTTGGGACGCAGCTCCTCGGGAATTTCGCGCAGCCGCCCCCAAGAACCGTTTGCGTTGTACCGCACGAGCGCACTCACGGACGCCCCTTCCAGGAGCAGCCGCTCAACCAGGTGACTCCCGATGAATCCCCCAGCCCCCGTGACGAGCGCCTTGGCTCCAGACCAGCTCATGTCGCTACTCATCCTTCTCGGTCGTCCAGTTGTTGCATACCCACTCGTAGTCATCGGGGCGCCCGATGTCGATCCATTGTTCGCGAATCGGGAAAGCGGCCACGTCAAAGCCTTCGTGGCGTGCCAACCCCAGCAAGTCGGGCATGGTGAGTCCCTGATTCGCCGGCACCAGGCTGAGCAGCTGGGGCGAGATCACGTAGATACCCGCGTTAATCAAGAGCCGTTGCAGCGGTTTCTCCTCCGTCTCGATCACGTGTCCCTCTTCGCAGCGCACGACCCCAAACGGAACCTGAAACACGTACTCGCGCACGCACTGCGTTGCTGCGCACCCTGCTTTCGCATGGTAGTCCATGAGGGCCGACAGGTCCAAATCCGTCAATAGGTCGCCATTCAGCACCACCAAGGGAGCCGAAGGACGCTCAGGGAGAAGACTCAGAGCTCCGCCAGTTCCCAGAGGCCTCTCTTCGCGTAGATAGGCGATCCGGCAGCCAAAACGCTGGCCGTCTTCGAAATGCTTCTCGATCTGCTCAGCGCGATAGCCCACCGAGATGAACAGGGTTCGGAAGCCGTGCTTCACTAACAGGGCCACCGTGTTCTCCAAGAGCGGGCGATCTCTCACAGGCAGCATGGGCTTTGGCGTCTCCGCCGTCAGGGGCCGGAGGCGGCGTCCCTCGCCGCCCGCCATGATCACGGCCCAGTTCGCCCTTGTGGACGGTTCCGCGAGGTCTGGCAAGAAGTAGAGCCCCGCCATGCGACCTTCGGCATCCAGGACCGGAATTTGCCTGACGGAATGAGCGCGCATCAACTCCAGAACGTCGGAGTCAGTGACCTCCTGACGAACGGCCACGAAAGCGCGGTTCATCACCTGGTCTGCTCTCGCGTCCAAGGCGACGCCGCGCAAGAGAGCGCGCCGAAGGTCTCCATCGGTCACCGTGCCAAGAAGGCATCCGTCCGCGTCTACCACCAAGGCGATCCCGAACTGGCCCCGATCGACCGCCGCCATCGCCTCACGCAGGCTCGCTTCGGGGGGGATGCCAATCGACCGCCACTCCGTCCTCATGCGCGGCCACCCCCGCGCTGAAGGGCCTTGCGAGAAGCTACCATGTCGTCCAACCTCCGTCGACCACCAGGATTATGCCACGTGACGTACGACGAAGCGTCCGAGGCGGGGAACAGCACCGCCCCTTGCAGTTCCTTGCGGCGCGCCATCCGGCCCAGCGGCACACGAGTGCTGCAACGCTCGACGAACGTCTCGTTCTGGCCGCTCGAGACCCCACCCGGAGTGACGCAGTTGGCGCGGTTGTGGTGGGGCGCCAACGTCGTTGCCAGATAGCGCGTGAAACTGACCATTCCACCTTTACTGGCTGCGTAGACCGGGGGCGTGTTGATCCGCTGATCCAAGTACCACGAATCCCCGTAGATCCGCGGGTCCGGTCCCACCACGCCGTAGATGGACGCGACGTTGATGATGTTACCCTGACCGCGAGAGACGAAGTGCAGCAGGACATGCTTCGTGCAAAGGAACATGCCGGTCAGATTCTGGTCATTACCTGACTCCAATCCAGCAGAGAGTACTCCCGAGCGGCCTGGAGTAGTCGGGCGTCTTGGTCCGCCGCCGCGTTGATGAGAACGGTCTATGTGTCCGAAAGTCGACAGCGCCTCCGCCACGGCCGCGGCGACTGCCGACTCCTCGCCCACATCGGCCGTCAGAGCGAGCGTCTGAGTTCCGTAGGTCTCGTGGATCTGGCGGGCCACCTCCTGGCAGGCATCGGATCGGATGTCCAGCAGTGCGAGCCGCGCCCCGGACTCAGCCAGCGCCGCCGCGAACTCCGGCCCCAGGATGTTGGCTGCTCCGGTGATCAAGCCGACGCGACCCGTGAGATCAAACTGAGCGCGCAGGCTGAACGTCATTGCGAACCTCCCTTTTGCCTTGGTCTCAGGAGAGCCTCGACGAAGAGAAGATCCATCTCGTCATCAATGTCAACCGCTTGCTCTCGCGGAACAGGACAGGCTCCCCAGCGGCCCTCGTAGAGGTGCGTCGCCGACAGGTTGCCTCGCCGCCAGGCAAAAACCGATGGACTGACACCATACACGTTCGGAGCGTCCTGCCGACACGTGATCGGAGCCGGGGCATCCTTAGACCAGGCGTGCGCGGCCGTCCTGAATCTCTACCATGTTGAAGTACGGATTCCGCTCCACGTCGTACACGGGCACCACAGCATCCAGGTCTAGGTTTCCCTTGGGTGACGACACACGCCGTGATGTCCTCTGGCCGACGGAGGGGGACTCCCACGTGCAGGGCGACGATGATGTCGGCCTCGTAGCCCTCCTTCTCTGCCAGATAGGTCACTGCATGCCGGATCGCCGTGATCTTCGGGGACGCATCCGAAGCCAGCTCGGAGGGACGCCGAGAGGGGACCGGGGCACCGCAAGACTCAGCCACGGCCGCGCTCTTGTCGCTGTCGATCGACACGACGATGCGATCAACGGTCGGACAAGCGCGCGCACACTCGATCGCACAAGCGATCAGAGGCTTGCCGAGAAGAGACCGAAGATTCTTCCCGGGGACTCCCTTCGAGCCGCCACGAGCGCAGATCGTGGCGAGGACGCGCGGTCGACGGGTTTCCATGGGCTAGTAGGTCATCTTCTTCTGCACCAGTCGGGGACCGATGTCGATCGTCGCCAAAGTATCGGCAATGCGGGGGCCGGCGTTGCCAGCGCCGTACGGGTTGCTCGCGGCCAGAACCTTCCTGCGAAACTCCTGGTCGTTCAAGCACCGCTCTATCGCAGAGACGATCCCGCCTGTGTCGTAGTCCACGTCGATGACATTCTGCCCTCGCAACCGTCCCCGCTGCCGACTCCCGATGTTGATGCAGGGGCAGTGGAAAGCAGGCGTCTCCTTGATGCCGCTCGAAGAGTTCCCCAAGCAGGCCTTGGCCACGTTCAGGATGCCATAGTAGTAGTACCGACCCACGCTGTGATGGACCTGGACGAACGGCAGGTTCCTTCTTGACAGCCGTTCGATCGCGGCCAGGATTCGTCGTCCGCCGGCGTCATCGTTTGGAAAGGTGATGAGGACTTGGCAGTCCCACCGTCTGCCCGCCTCCTCCAAGGCAGCGAGGGCTGGGCGGACCTGCTCGGCGGCCCGGTCGAACTCCGTCGAAACGGAATGCTGAGTGAAGAGGAGTACGGGGCGTTGCGGGTCGAGGCCAAAGCGCTGATAGACTTCCTGCGGGCTTGCGTACTCTCCGGCGGCAACCAGGTCAAGCCCGGGATAGCCGACGTTGAACACCCGCCACGGCTCCTCTCCCATGCGCCGGACGCGGTCCGCGGCCTGCTCGTTCGTCGTGAAGTGCAGATGGGCGAGCTTGGTCATGGCATGGCGGACCGAATCGTCTAGCGCGCCCCCTTCTGTGTAGTCCCCTCCCTCCACGTGAGCGGTGGGGATTCCCATCTGCGTGCTCGCAACGAGGGCGGAGAAGCTCTCAAATCGGTCGGCGTAGACCACAACCAAGTCTGGATGGAGCTCCGCCAGAACCCGGCTGACGTTCTGGATCCCTGAGCCGATGGCCTGCGCGGTAGCGAACAAGCTGTCTTCGGGCATCGCGATTTCGATTCGGGCGTGAATCTGGAACCCATCGCCCTCGATCTCCTGGAGCGTCCGCCCGAAGTCCTCCTTGAGGTGAGCGCCAGACACCAGCAGGAGATACTCGAGTCGCTCGTCTGCCGCGATGGCTCTCAGGATAGGGTACTGCAAGCCGTACTCGGCACGGTTCCCCGTGAAGACCGCAATCCTGCGACGCGTGAGGTTCACCTCGTTCCCTTGAGGTCGTTCTCTTGCCTGCGCCAGTCCCGCAGCGCCAACTCCAATCCGCGCTCGAGGCGAATCGCCGGTCTCCAGCCGGTTCGGCGCACGAGGCGCCCGTTGTTCAAGATCAGTCTCGGGGCCTGCGCCCCATGCTCGGAGCCGCCCTGGAAGACCACCTGGTGGGCCCTGCCCCCTTCCTTTAGCAGCTTAGCCAAGATCTGGGCCATTCCCCGGACGGAGACTCCTCGCCCTGTGGAGACGTTCACGACTCGCTCCCGTTCCCCTGGTTTCGGGGAGGCAGCAAGCCGCACGAGCGCCTCCACCACGTCGTTTACGTGGATGAAGTCGCGCACCGGAGTCGGATCGCGGAGAATCACTGGCCCGCCGGCCGCCGCCTGGGACAGGGCCGTCGAGATCACGGTGTTCTCGTCGAACGAAGAGCCATACACGTTGCTGAGACGGGCGATATCGCATGCCAGGCCGAAGCTCGCCGCGTAGCCCTGGACGACGGCCTCGCCGGCGAGCTTGCTTGCCGCGTAGATCGAGAGGGGCGCCGTGGGGTGCTCCTCGCGAAGCGGGAGCTTCTTGGGAACGCCATAGACGTGACCCGTTGACACGTAGAGCACCCGCTGGACGCCGGATCGACGGCAAGCCTCCAGCACCTGGGCCGTGCCGAACGCGTTCACGTGAAAGCAGTCGATCGGAGCGGACGACGAACGTCCCACGTGGGCCAGCGCGGCGAGGTGGAACACCGTCGTACATCCAGCGAAGGCGTGGGCCAGGTCAGACGGGTTTAGGATGCTTCCGAGGACATTCCCGGCGGACCGCTCGTGTCCCACGGTCTCGGGGCTGGGAATCAGGGGGGAGTTGTCGAGCGTGACCACTCGCGCCGCGCCGCCTTCCAGCAGGCGGCGGACGAGACGGGTCCCCAGGGCGCCGCGACCCCCGGTCACGCAGACGGATTGCTGCCTCAACGAACGGCTGAGTTCGCCAGCTTCCATCACGCGAAGTCACTCGGCGCGATTTGCGTGTTCCGCGGAAGATCGTGCTTTGCCACGTGCCCAAGCACGCGATCGAGCTCCCTCGCAGCCAACGGGCCTGTGCCCGGACGCTTCACCCAGACGTTCTTTGCGGACAGAACCTCTCCGGCCTTCACGTCCGCGATGGTCACTACGCTGGCGTAGGCGAAATCGATCGTCGGCTGCTCTTCAGCCAGGATCGTCTTTGTCCCGCCCAGTGCGAGGTGGATCGCCCGGCTGCCTTTGACCAGCATGCTGAGTTCGTCCGGATCGATGGACAGCGAGACGTCGGGGCCAGGCCACCCCTTGTCAGATGTGAAATGCTTCTCGATTACGCTCGCCCCGAGTGCCACAGCCGCCAGTGCCGTGTAGATCCCTAGAGAGTGGTCGCTCAGTCCTATCACTGCATCCGGGAACGCCTCGGCCAGCTCCGCCATTGCTCCCAGGCGAACCTTCTCATATGGGGTTGGATACATCGAAGTGCAATGAAGAAGCGCAAACGGGACGTGCGCCCTTCTGAGGATATCCACCGCCGGAGCGATGCTCGCGAGATCGTTCATCCCGGTACTGAGAACGACCGACTTGCGAAAGCCGGCGATGTGCTCAACCAACGGGTAGTTGTTGCACTCTCCCGAACCGATCTTGTAGGCCTCAACGCCCAGGCGGTCGAGGCGGTCTGCAGCTGCGCGTGAGAACGGGGTGCAAAGGTAGATCATCCCTTGCGATTCGACGTACTCCTTCAATCGCCGCTCTTCGTCGTCCGAAAGGGAGCACCGTCTCATGATCTCCCAAATGCTCTCCTGGGCATTGTTCGGGATCACGTCGTTTGGAATCATCTCGTCTTCGATTACGTGGCTCTGAAACTTGACGCACTCGCACCCATGCTTCGCTGCGTCATCCACCATCCGGATCGCCTTGTCGAATTGCCCCTCGTGGTTGATCCCGATTTCCGCAATCACTAGTGGGGGATGGGCGCGTCCGATGGCCCGATTCCCGATTCGCATCGAAGGGAGCCTACTCACTTGCAAGCCCCTGTATCCGACAGAAGTCCCGCTCCGACCTTGAATCGAGGGACCCAAACGCCGTCTCTCCCTTGGCGGAAGAGGGTCGTGTTATACCATCGGTCCATCACGGCCCAGAACTCTCTCGCCGACATGTGGGTAAATGCGCAGAAATTGTCAACAATACCTTGGTCAAGCTTCGGATCGTACTCTTCGACATAGGGGATCATCTCCTCGCGTTTCTTCAGACCTGTGCGGATCCAACGGGATGCCATCTCCGTCGCAGATGCGTGCCCGAACTTGGGATACTTCAGGTACTGATTCAACAGGTAGCTGAGCGAATCGATCTGATTGTACTGCTCGAGTGTCCCCTCTCGGACATACTCGTGCCCCAGATGGCGGAAACCCCAGCGCTTCGCGACGAGGTAGTTGTGATGCGAGTCCCAGGGGACGAAGTAGCTGAGGTAGATCGGCTCAAGCCTCGCGGCCTCGCACGCCTCCGTCGTAGGCTGGAGAGCGGAATTGAGGTCCTTCTCGGTCAGTCGTCCGTCCGCCAACCAAACGTCCCACTCCACCGGCTTCACTACGTCGTTGAATGGTTGCAGCATGGCCGACGGGGTCTCGAAGTCGTAGTTTCCGCCGTAGGTATAGTTGACATTCTCGCCGTAGACGAGCAGCTTCACGCCGAGCTGCATCGCCATTCGATAGGGATAGGCGTAGATGAGGGCATCGGCGTACCACGTTGGGGAACCGAGTTCCTCGAGTGCCTTTCGCGCCATGATACGGGCAGCATGCCGATTCGGAGACAGCATGATCGTATCGCAACTGAACGCCTCCGATAGATTCTCGAAGTTCCGTCGCCCGGTCTCGGTCCAGTCGATATTACCTACGGCAAGGAGGATCGGGTTCATTCCTAGGAGTTCCTTCATTACGTAGACCTGGAAGTGAGAGTCCTTGCCTCCTGACACTGCGATCGCGCAATCGTAGCTGTTGCCGTCTTGGCCACGGTGCCTATCGCACAGCGCCTCGAGCTCCCCCCACCGCGCATCCCAGTCAATCGACTTCTGCTTCTCGTAGTGAACACATGCTGAGCAAACACCGTTCTCGAACTTGATTCCCGGGCGAGTGTCAGGCATAAGACACTTCCTGCAGTATTCCATGCTCACTCCTTCGTGTCGCCCCTCAAGATCATGTCAGCCAGACGCAGGTCCCACTCCGTGTTGACGTCCAGCGATCGCTCGACCGGCATGACGTATCCATGGGTCGGGTCAGGGTACCACGTTCGCCTACTCTCAAGGACGTCGGGACGGATTAGGAAGATCGCTCCATTCACGGAGTATACGGAAGGCAGATCTTGCCGTCTCAGGTAACCTTCGGGCATCCCGCAAACCGGGCGCAGGACGCTGTTCGCGTCGATCGAGCGGATGAAGTACGGATGCACCGGGGATGGGCACACACTGATGACGGCGAGAGCGTCCCTCTCGATTGCCAGGTTCACTGCAGCGTCGATGTCGCCCGAGGCACGCAGCGGGGACGTCGGCTGTAGCAGCACGAGGTAGTCGGGTGTCCAACGCTCGTGCTCCTCGAACCAGCGAATGGAGTGGATGACGACGTCCACGTGAGACGCCTCGTCAGTGGCCAGTTCACGGGGGCGCATGAAAGGCACTTCTGCACCGCTGCTTCGAGCCAAGCTTGCGATCTCCGCATCGTCGGTGGAGACGACGACACGCATGGACTGCCGCGCGTCGAGGGCAGCTTCAATAGTCCACGCGATCAAGGCTTTCCCGGCAACGACGCGTACGTTCTTATGGTGGACTCCCTTGGAGCCGCTTCGAGCCGTGATCAAGCCCAAGATGCTGGGTCGGGCAGCTGATTCCCTTTTCACGATCGACACTCCCTGCGTTTCCTCTCCAGCCCTGGTGCTCCGTGAGTGCAGCGCCATTGTAGCATCTTCCCCGGAACGTGCCCAGCATCCAGTTCCGGAAGGGCTGAACCGCCCCGGCTTTGCCGGAGGGGGGACCACTTGAGTCCGGTCACCGTGGCCTAACCCTCCTCACTCTGGAGCGTAGCGTCTCAGACTCGGCGGGGGGGAATGCTGCCGATCGGCTCCAGCACACCTCAGTGGACGACCTTGGAACTCCCCCTTGGCCCAACGCTGAGCAGACACACTCGCTTCTTGCGTACGGTAGACGTGCCGAATACTAGTCGCCCATCGCCTTCCCAGCAGCCGAAATGTTGGCCGTCTGCCCCTGGGGTTGGATTGCGTCGTCGTTAGTGGGGTAGACTAGATTGGGAAGTAGACTGGGGCGTTGATACTCGTGGCATTCAATTCGTTGCCCTTCATTGTTTTCTTCACGACGGCGGCACTGATCTACTGGGCAATCCCACATCGATACCGGTGCTGGTTCCTTCTTGCTGCAAGCTACTACTTCTACGCTTCGTGGCGGGCGGAGTATCTGGCTCTCCTTCTCGGCATGACCCTTCTTAGCTATGTCACCGGCCTAGTTCTGGACGGGAGCGGTCGGCGAAACGGCGGAAGGTCTACCTCTCTCTGAGCCTCATTGGGAGTCTTGGTCTCCTTTTTGGGTTCAAGTACGTTGGATTTGCAGTGCGGTCGCTGGACGCGACTTTCGCGCTTCTTGGCGTCTCCGTGAAACTGCCCATCCCTGAGATCCTTCTACCGGTGGGCATCTCCTTCTACACGTTCCAGGCAGTGGGATACTCTATTGACGTCTTTCGCCGACAGCGACCCGCGGAGAGACATATCGGCATGTATGCGCTCTTCATGTCGTTCTTTCCCCAGCTTCTTGCCGGGCCGATTGCGCGTTCATCGGGCTTGCTGCCACAGTTTCGAGAGAAGCACGTCTTCTCCTATTCAAGAGCTACGGGTGGCCTCAAGTTGATGGCGTGGGGGTTCTTCAAGAAGCTGGTTATCGCTGACCGTATCGCCATCGCTGTCAACAGCGTCTACAGCCATCCGACAGACTTCACTGGGCTCCCGCTGGTTCTTGCCACCTACCTATTCGCCATACAGATACTCTGCGATTTCTCCGCATATACAGACATTGCGCGGGGAGCTGCGCGGATTCTAGGATTCGACCTGATGGAGAACTTCCGGCGACCCTACTTCGCCACCTCGGTTCGCGACTTCTGGAGAAGGTGGCACATTTCACTCACAAGCTGGTTTCGCGACTACCTCTACTTCCCTCTCGGTGGAAACCGTCTGGGCACTTTCCGCTGGCTCCTGAACGTGGCGATAGTCTTCTTTGTGAGCGGGTTGTGGCACGGGGCCGGCAGGACTTTCGTCGTCTGGGGAGGGTTGCACGCGTCCTTTATGATTATAGGCATCGCGACCAAACCCGTACGGGATTGGATCGATACCCGGGCGTTCGGTGAGCGCCTTCATGGTATTCGAAGGCTGTCCCAGATGTTCATTACCTTCAACCTCGTCTCTCTCGCGTGGGTGTTCTTTCGAGCAGACAGCGTCCGACAAGCCTGGTATGTGATCACGCATCTGTTCTCCGACTTCCACCTCAGTGTGTCTCTCGGCATGGGGCTCGGCCTTTACGAATTCGGGATTGCGATCCTGGCGATTCTCATAATGCTGATCGTGGACCTGTTGCAGGGAAGGGGTTCCGTATTGGCGCGTGTGGGGGCAATGCCTTTGCCCATTCGCTGGGCAATCTACTATGCGCTGCTGGCTGCGATTCTGCTTCTTGGGGAATGCGGATATGGGGAATTCATCTACTTCCGGTTCTAAAGACGCTTCGCGGTTCTTCGTCCGCGCTGGCCTATTCGTCCTACTGGGCGGGATTGTATGCTATAGCCTCGTATCGTTTGTAGGGAGATCGGGCACGCCTCAGACTGGGTCGGACCTACGCCTGTCCATTCACGACATCCTTTCTCATGCGCCTCAAGTCGAAGTGCTCGGGGTGGGGAACTCTCACAACGTGGCCGTCGACTTCGAGCAGCTAGACAACGCGTTCCCCGCTTGGACGGGTGCGAGCGATCTATTCGAAGTCGAGTACCTGCTGCATGCCATGGTTCCCAGATTGCCCAACCTGCATGTCGTGCTGATACCGATCTCCTACTTCAGCTTCCGCACGGAGAGCCGTTTTGAAAGGACGAGTACTCGCACCGCCTACTATCGAGCGATCGGCGGATTCCCTCTGAACCTGGGTGACACGTTCCTCTGGCTAAGGGCGCAGGGGCCAGATCTGCCGACAGATCATGGGAAAGGGATCGTCCTTGCCGCGCTCCGCTTCTTGGGGCTGGTGGCAGTACCGGAATCCGAGGAGGTACCCGAGACGTTGTTTGGGCAATTCGACGCGACGACAGATACTAAGGTGATGTCCGAGGCTCTCATTGCATACACAGAGACAGATGGAGTGCCGGCCCATTTTGCGTGGCAGCGAAAGACACTGGAGGCGCGCCCCGACATTGTGCGACATACTACCGCTGCAATCGAGCACGTCATTCAGACTCTTCAGGAGAGCAGAATCCGGCTGGTGTTCTACACTCCCCCATACTTCTTCCGATACACCGAACTGTATGACCGCGATACCGTGGAGGAGATGCACACGATCATGGCCGACCTCGTGGAGAAGTACGGGATCGAGTACTACGACTATAGCGGCGATCCGGACTTCGCAAATGACCCGCGATTGTTCATGGACGACGACCACTTGAACAAGGCGGGCGCCCGTCTGTTCACTGAGAGAGTGCGCGGTCTTCTGTTCACAGAGTAAGGTGTGCAGCTGTACGGTAGCGCCTCGTCGCCGTTCGCTATTGCTGTTAGGGAGGCGGGCGCGAGATAGGGTCAGCCCGTCCAAGGCGATCGGACACGGTTGGGTTCAGGAAGCGACCGCCTCCGCTTTGCGAATGGATCTCAGAGCGCCTTCGAGTTCTTCGTCAGCGGCGTGCGTATAGATCTGCGTAGTCGCGAGGTCCCTTTCAGCGACCGGCGATCGCGGGACGCAGGTCGTGTGCCCGCGCGGCCTCCACCGTCTCGCGGTCGCCCTTCAGAACCTCAAGGACGGCCTGAAACTGGATGCCCGGGGGGTACCGCTCTCCCTTCTTGCCCACCGCGGTCACCCTGTCTTGTCGAGACGATCCTACCAGACCCTCATCGCTGGCTTGGCACTCCCGGCGGTGCGGCTCTTCGACCGCATCTTCGGGTCCGCTCTCTTCGTCGTATGGCGGAGTGCAGGATGGGCGGAATTGAACGTGTCATCCTCGATGACCACCGCGGGTTGAAGGCGGCCCTAGCAGAGGGACTCCCGGGCAGCTCGTGGCAGCACGTTCTTGCGTGGGATGCTCTTCGATCCACCGCGAGCGGTTACAAGTCCCGGGATCTTGATCATTGATGGAAGATCGCGTGGACAAGACGCATCGTTTCAATGGCGTCATCCAGCGATGGGATCTCTGAAGGCTGGCCCAGTGCGGCCGCGGCCGCCGCCTCAGCCTGCAATCGGAACCCTGGCTTGAAATCGCGATCCCAGGTGTCCACTTCCACAGCATGCAGGCGGCGCTCGCCCCAAAGCTGATAGGCTCCCTGCTCCAAGGGACGCAACTCCCAGCGCTTCCCGGGTGTGGTCACGGCGACCGCCCAAGGCCCTGGCCCCTTCCAGATGCCTTCGTACAGCCCGATGTCGCCGCTGTCGAATTGAACCTTCGCGACGACGACCTGGGGGTTCACGGGGTCCCAGCGCAGCACGGGGGTAACAGATTGGATGTTCCCGCGGCCGAAGACGCGCAGATAGTCGATGACATGGATGGAGTTGGCGTACATCCAGTTCGCCACTACCTCGCTCGGGTGGCCAAGGGACGTCGCCTGTGCCAGGCTCTGCTGGTCCTGAACATGGACGAACCTGGCCCCTTCGCACGTGGCCAGATCAGACAAGGCGGCCCTCGTGCTGGAGAAGAATCGACGATTTAGCCCGACGAAGACCGTGCAGTGATTCTCGAGAGCGGCGGAGCGAATGTCCAGGGCATCCTCGAGGTAGTAGCCCGGCGGCTTCTCAAGAAGAATCTTCCACGGGAACGCAAAACAGGTCTTGCTCACCGAATTCATGGCCGTTTCGAAGACCGTTACGACGACAAGATTCGCCCGGGTGCGCTCGTACAACTCGGAGACGGAGTCGTACACGCCTGCGATTCCGAACTCCTTCGCCAAGGATTCGGCTCGGCTTCGGGTCCGACTGTGAATGCCGGCAAGCGCTACTCCCGGCACGCTAGCGAAAGCGCGGGCGTGCTCACGCGCCATGTTTCCCGCGCCGATGATCGCCACTCGACAGCTACCCGTCTCTGTCATCCTGATCCTCCATCATGAGCTGCTACGCCCATGGGAACGTGCGCTCCAGAGGTAGAACCGAGTCATCCACGCGGACCTCAACGTGGCCGTTCTCATTCGAGACATAGCTTGCGACGAGCACAGCCACAGCCAGTCTCCCGTCTTCACCGCAGGGTGCATCTGTGCCACTCAGCAACGCGTTGAGCACCGCGCGCGAGGGCGTCACCGCGTCGGCCGGAACGATGCGATACGTAGTCTCGACTGCGGGCATCCCGTAGCGGGTTGTGGGGAGGCTTCTGAATTCCTCCTGGCGGACGGCCAGCGACACCGTGCCCGCGAGCTCATCGACCGCCATCTGACCGAACGGCCCTGCGTAAACCACTTTGACCCCATGTCCTTGATCGGCTCCGGCCTCCATGTAGAAGCGCTTGCCGCTGGCTGTTCGGAGGCGAACAATGCCGGCGCGATCCTCGAACTGTGGTCCACGCGGATTCGGTACGCTGTCCGGAGAGAACCATGCCGTCACGCCAAGAGGGGCTTCACCTGTCATGAACCGAAACATCTCGAAGTAGTGAGTGCCGTTCATAGCGATGCCAAAGTTGCCTGCAACGACCGTAACGCTGCTCAATCCACCAAACGCTTCTGACTCGGCAACCCGCTTGGGCTCCGTGTACTGTTCCATGAACCGCATCTGGTGATTGACGGCCAGTCTTGTCCCTCGTTCTCGGCAGCACTTGATCATGCGATCACACTCGGCAAGAGACACGGCCATCGGCTTCTCGCATAGGACGTACTTCACGTTGTGTTCCGCGGCAAGGCACACCAATTCACAATGCGCCTGCGCCGTGGTAGCTACGATGACGCAGTCCGGGTGAGACGTTCTGAGCATCGCGTCTGGGTCGGAGAACGCCAGAGCTGGAGGAAGGCTGGCTTCCTCGGCAACGGCAGCAACAACATCCGCTCGCGAATCGCAGACCCCGACGAGCTCAAGGCCAAGATCGTGGATGACTTGCACATGTCGGCGCCCCATCCGCCCTACCCCAACAACGGCTGCTCTCATCAGGTCCAACTCCTCTCGATGGTCCGCGGGTCGTTCCCCTCGACCAGGCCGTCGACCAACTGCAGTAGCCGTTTCCCCGCCCGCCCGTCCAGAGTGCCCCAATCACAAGAACACTCGGCCTGCTTCTGGAGGATCTCGTCGTAGAAGCCACGGCATCGAGTCAGCTGCTGAAGCACTGCGCGGAAGTCCTCCTCTTCTTCGACGGTCACCACGTCGACATTGGCGTGGTCATTATAGCGATAGCGGTACGCATCGTAGTTGACACCCGGCTTGCTGCACGCTACTCATGGCGTCCGCGGCAGGAGCTCAGCGGGCACCTCTGTGATTGCCTCGTAGATGGGGACGAAGTCCTTGTGGTAAGGCGAAGTCGGGCTCCGGAGTGTCTTCAGTGAAAGGACACGCCGGCGTTCCGGCCTTGGCGACAGCAACATGTGCCAGACCTGTCGCGCGCCAGGGACAGCGCGCAACGCTTCACGCAGTCGATTGCGGGGACTCGGGTTGGCTAGGGCGCACTGCGCCTCCCAGTTCGCGCCCAGTGCCTTTGCTAGATATGACCAAAACGCCTGTTTGACCGTTGCCCGTGCTGTTTCGATACTGACTTCTTCCTGCCTGACCAGCGCCTGCGCCAGGGAGTCGCGGAAGCTCTGGTATGAGGAAAGCCAGTCAGGAGTTGTTATCCAGTCGTACAGGTCGGGCAAGAGGTATCGTCGGCTGTGATCCTGACGCACGAGATACAGGCAATCCAACTCCTTGATTGCCCCCTCAACAGCGGACAGGCAACAGGGGAGTAGTTCGGCGGAGAAGGTCTTGTCTCGTACTATATGCACGTCCTTGTACATGCGCCGCCACGTCTCAATACGGTGCACCGAGAATAGGCCAACCGAGTAGTCGCTCAAGAGCCTCAGGAGGCGTTGCGAAGCATGGTCTTCCTCGAGCACTGGTTGCGGATAGTAGCTCGCGGCCCATTCACCTGGCTCAGAGGGTCTGGCAGCCTCGGGGTACACGACTGCCGCCACCCCATGCGCGGCGCTGTAGTCCGGATGTGTGTCGAGGAATAGGGCACACTCCTGCAATGCAGCCGGCACAAGAAAGTCATCGTCTCCAACTAGCGCGGCGTATCGTGTGGGTACCGAATCGAGCAGCTGCTGAAGTGACTCAGCGGCGCCTAGATAGGGGTGCTCTCGATAGATGATGTCGAGGCTGTCCCGAGATGCTGCAATCGCTCTTTTGGTGCGCTCAGCCTCCGCTGAAGTGCTCGAATCGGCTATGCAAATGGATCCCTGAAAACCGAGCTTCGCGTAGTAGCAGAGTAGCCGCTCCACGAAGCCGGGCCTGTTCATCGTCGGTACCAGCAGACTGACCATGTTGCTCCTTGGATGATCCATCGTTGCGGGCCAGGCTTCGAAAAGCGAGACAAGACGTGCACCTCGTGGAACGGTGAGCCTTCGATCTCAGGAGATGGTTCCACGTAGATTCCCATGGCGTGCCTACATGCCACGTCTCCCTTCAAGGCCATCGGGCGGTCGAGGTGCAACAGGTCGCCCGCACTTGCAGGTGGCGGGGTAGTTCAAAAGGGTCATGAACGCCCTGATCCGATTCCGGCGCACAGGCTCTCCCTCCTTCGCACACCTCGCAGTGCGGGTTCTTGACGGTGCCTCAACGCGCCGTCTCAGACCCGCTACGCGTTTTGCGACCCTTTCACTCCCCCTAGCTTGCCCATGATCCTCTTCCAGAGCTCGACGTGGTTGTAGTACTGCCGTGCTTTCAGTTCGCCCCGCGCCGCGATCTCCAGCCGTTCATCTTCATGTGCGAGGTAGTATCGTACCTTGTCGACGAGATCATCCTTTGAGTCAAAGGTCACGTAGTCTTTCATGGGTGTGAAATAGCACTCCGTCTGTGGATTCGCGCTTTCCACCAACATGGCCCCACAAAGCATCGTTTCAAACACACGGGCCTTCAACTGGTGCGTCCCCTGGCTGTGGGAGAAGTTCAATCCGATCTTGGATCTCTTCAGCACCTCTACGTATTTGCTGTGGGTTGGCTGCTGCGCCCTTTCGAAGAGAGAGCAATAGAGCGGCACGTTCTTCTCCATGAGGCTCTCAATGTACGGCATACGGTCCGACCGGTAGCCAGCCACCTGCCCTAGAAAAGCTACGCTGATGTCACGGCTCCAGCCCGGATTGAGGTATATCGCCGGATCGAGAGGTATCCAGAGCGGCAGAATCCGATCCCGATAACGCCCGCCATTGCGCCCGGCAAGGAAGGTAAGAAGAGGGTTGTCAGGGACAACGTGGACGTCAACATACGGCAGTACGGGCTGGATCGACTCCCAGAAGCCGTCCCAGCAAGTGTCCCACCAGAATGCGACGATTGGAATGTTGAGAACCCTCTGCAGAATCCGGATCGTCTCCAGGTTCGCTTGGTTGGGATTGCGGGGATCGTAGGTGCTTAGAACAATCGCATCAGGACGCAGTTTGGCGCACCTAGCCAGCAGTTTCCAATCTCCATGCGGGGAAGCTGCGAAGTCTGTATCCCAGCAGAACGTGTCCGGTGTCGCAAGGTGTGTTGCTGTCAGGCTTCCATCCAACATGAACTTCTCGGTCGAGTCGCCCAGATCGGGGTTCTCACAGTAGTACTGGTAGCGTAGGATCAGAAACCGCGGCACTCTCCCACCGTTGCCACTGAGGACCTCCGGTCTTCCGTCCCCACGGTTGACCAGGCGCTGTGTCACACCCCGGAACACGGGTTTCTCAAGGGCACGCCCGACGATCCCGATGCAGTGGCTCGCGAGCACTCTCTTTATCTTCGCGGCCCTCACCAAGCTCCCTCCAAGACCGTCCAAGATGTGCTGCGCGAAGGTCTGCATGTCAGAGCCCCATTTGCATACCGTTGAATCGAGCCACGTACGGCAGACTGGCTCCAGCCGCAAGTTGGCGAATGCTCCGAAACGGTCCGCCCCAATCTAGGCAAGGGCTGAAGAACTCAGTCCGCCGTGCCACTGCTTCTCGATCGGCGACTTGTGGAGAGACATCGGCGGAACTCGCCCGGTCGTTTCGCGCTAGGTCTGATGCTCTTCAAGGAACCTCTTCAACGTTGTCAAGACGTAGTCCATTTCCTCTAGCCCCAGGCCCTGATGTACACCGACGTGTATGCCATGCGTGCCTATGTACTCGGCGTTTGGGAACTGGCCCAACTCGTAGCCAAGATAGGCAAACCCCGCGCACTGAGTCGGCATGGAGGCGAACAGGGTGCGTGTCTCAATGCCATTTCTCTCCAAGTAGGAAGCAAGGCTGGCGCGAGTAAACGACGCTGTCTCCTGCACAACGATTGGAATA
>Ga0247841_10005638_pt1 | contig 20028 bp, 16 predicted proteins | sample LaCruzMarch2015__2_FD_192410 | JGI IMG/M metagenome (GOLD analysis project Ga0247841, IMG submission 192410) | Freshwater microbial communities from meromictic Lake La Cruz, Castile-La Mancha, Spain - LaCruzMarch2015_18m | ecosystem: Environmental > Aquatic > Freshwater > Lake | place: Spain... | reverse complement strand
TTGCCAGTGGCATAGTAAACCCATTGCTTCGGGTTTACTATGGAGCGTCGCTCGGGATTCATCCCGTGCCCACGCTCCTGATTGTCCTAATCACCGCCGCCCACCTCGCCGGCTCGATCGTGACCCGGGAGTTCCGGCGTCAGCGTGACGCCGATCTGGGTTATCAATCAATGCCGGAGGGGGTTGCCGTCCCGGTTATCGGAGGACTGGCCACGTTGGTGGCAGTCGTTGCAGGTCTCGGCCTGGTGGCAACGGAATTGCTGCCTCGCAGCTTCATTGTTTGGGGCTGTGCGGCTCTGTCATTCGGGCTCTGGTATTGGTGCTACGAGCGCTTTTCCAAGCGCGCCGATACCGTTGTCAAGGTTTTGATGGCGATCGCCTTCCTCCCGTCACTACTTATTGTTGGGCGGTGGGACAAAAGGCGAATCCGCGACCAATGGCTGGTCCTTGCTATCGCAATGATTGCGATGGGGCTGTGCCTCTGGTTGAAGATCTGATCGGGCGTTCCTTAGTTTAGGGGCGCCCGATTGTCATAGAATCTACTTTGAATAAAACACTATTTCCGCTATCATAAGGCTATGCCAAATGATCAAAAAATCCTCGTCCTAATCGATTCCAACGCCATAATTCATCGCGCTTATCATGCTTTGCCCAAGAATATGTCGACCTCAAAGGGCGAGCTGACCAACGCGGTCTATGGTTTCACCACCACCTTAATCAGGGTTTTGGAGGATCTGCATCCGACTCATATCGCCGCTTCTTTTGATGTCGGCAAGGCGACAGCGCGGCTGGCTCAATTTGCGGAGTACAAAGCGACCAGGGTAAAGGCCGATCAGGAACTTTACGATCAAATCCCCAAGGTCAAGGAGCTTCTGGAAGCATTAAATATTCCGATTTACACCGCCGAAGGTCATGAGGCGGACGATGTGCTAGGGACAATCGTCAGCAAGGTCAACGGTAACGGTAGCGAGGCCCGTTTCGGTAACGTCAGGGGGTTACGTGACCGAACAGCGAAAGACGATACGGGCGTCGTAACCGACAAACCCTTTACGATTTACATCATCTCTGGCGATAAAGATATTTTTCAATTAGTCGACGGCAACATTTTTGTTTATTGGCTGAAAAGGGGACTGTCCGAGGCCGGTGTCGTCAACCGCAAAGTTATTGAGATGGAATGGGGGCTCCAGCCGGAAGACTTCATCGACCTGAAAGCATTGGCCGGCGATTCGTCCGATAATATTCCGGGAGTTCCTGGGATTGGCCCGAAAACGGCAACGGAATTACTCAAAAAGTTTGATACTTTGGAAAAATTGTATGCGAAAATAGAGGCTGTCATTCCCGACCTGATCGGGAATCCAGGCCTGGATCCTCGGATCGAGTCCGAGGATGACAAACTTGTTGAATCAGCCGCCAAGGAACTAGGTTTAAAGCCCAGAGTCGTCAAGCTTCTTCTTGAATATAAGGAACAAGCGTTTATGTCGCAGAAATTGGCGACGATCAATAGAGATGTTCCGATTGATTTTAAGCTTGAAGATTGCGAGTGGGGGGACTATGATAAGGAAAAGTTGCGGGAGTTTTTCGAGCGGATGCAATTCCATTCCTTGCTGAAGAGGTTTGGGGAGGAAGGCGCGCAGGAGTCAAAAACCAAGGAGGCTGAGGTTCAGGAGGAAAAGGATAGTCAGTTAAAGCTCCTTTAGTATTGTCATTTCGACCGCAGTGGAGAAATCTTTCGGAAAATAAAAAGATCTCTCCGCCCCCTACGGGGAGTCGAGATGACAAGAGGAAATATATTGTCAAGTCGAGATGACAAAAATGATATTATGAAACACCTTATCGAAAAAGCAGAGAAACTAGGCATCAAGATTCCGCATATTACGGCGGAGAAGATTAATGCGGCCATTAAGCCGGTTTTGCGCAAGATGGAAAAGGCCGGCATCAGGATTGACGTTGCCAAATTGGAAAAATTGGACCGGAAATTATCGAAAAAATTGATTGAGCTGAAAAAGAAAATCGAGAAATTGGCCGGACATAGCTTCAATGTTGATTCACCGACCCAGATGGCGGAGGTCCTCTTCAATGAATTGAAATTGCCAAAGGCCGATCTGAAAAAGACAAAGTCCGGCATTTCAACGGCCGCTTCAGAATTAAAAAAGATTGAGAAGAAACATAAAATCATTCCGCCGATTCTGGAGCACCGTGAACTGGCAAAATTAATCTCAACCTATTTGAAACCATTGCCGACTCTGGTGGATGAAGATTCAAGACTGCATACAACATACGGGCTAGAAACATCGACCGGTCGTCTCACTTCTTCTGAGCCGAATTTGCAGAATATTCCGATCCGGGGGACTTATGGCCCGGAAATACGCGCCGCTTTTGTCGCAAGCCCAGGGATGAAATTGATTTCCGCTGATTATTCCCAGATCGAACTTCGAGTGGTGGCTTGCCTGGCCAAAGACGGAGCGATGATAAAAGCGTTCCAGAATAATGAAGACATCCACACCAGAACCGCCTCTGAGATCTTTGACACAGAATTGAGCAAAGTTACACCCGAGCAGCGTCGAGCTGCCAAGACAGTCAATTTCGGCATTGTTTACGGACAGACGCCCTACGGCTTGTCCCAGGGGCTCGGTATCCCGGTTGAAAAAGCGGCTGAATACATCATGCATTATTTTGAGATTCACAAAGGGGTGAAAAACTACATCAACAGTATGATCAAGATGGCTCGTGACGAGGGATACGTCGAGACGCTTTTTGGCACGAAGAGATATTTGCCCGAGATCGGTTCCTCCAACCGCTATCTTGCCGAGGCGGAGGAAAGAATGGCGATCAATACGCCGGTGCAGGGCACAGCGGCCGAGATATTAAAATTGGCGATGATAGAGCTGGATAGGAAACTGACACGAAGTGTCATCTCGAGCGGACGCAGTCCAGTCGAGAGATCTCATGAGATTTCTCCAACCTCGCCAGAGGCGAGGGGTCGAAATGACAATCCCTCCCCTCGTATGCTCTTGACCGTCCATGATGAGATCGTGGTCGAAGCGCCGGCGAAATTGGCCAACGAGGTCGCCAAAGTTATCAAAGAAACAATGGAAAATGCCGTCGCACTTTGTGTTCCGGTCCGGGCCGATGTCGGGATTGGTGACAATTGGGCGGCTGCGAAGTGATTCGCAGATTACAAAACTACAAATCAAATATAAATATTACAAATTATTTGTAGAATTTGTAGCCGATACGTAAATTAGTAACCTTTCGGGACTCCTCAATGCTTTATTTCCTTTACGGACAAGATACGTATTCAAGTACTATGAAAGTCCGGGAAATCGAGCAGGCTTTTATCAAGGAGCAAGGTTCCGATCTCAATGTCAGCAAGATCGAAGGCGAGAATCTAACTGCTGAGAAATATTACGGCGCGGTCATGGCCCTACCCTTTTTGGGCGACAGGCGCCTTGTCATTATCAAAAACTTTTTGTCGCAAAACGGCGACAAGGAGCTGAAGCAAAAAGTCAGTCGATCACTCGATAAGACCCCAGCAGAGAACTCCCTTATTTTCCTTGAATCAGAAAAGTTTGACCGGCGGGAGTCGATTTTCAAAGCTTTGACCCAGAAAGCCAAAACGAAGGAATATCTTTTGCCGGAGGGGCGGTCTTTGCCGGACTGGATTATGCAGAAAGCAGGGGCTATCGGAGGAGAAATTGAGCGTTCAGCGGCAGTCAAGCTAGCGATTGCCACAGGTCCCGATTTGTGGCGCCTGGAAAATGAAATTTCCAAACTGGTCCTCTGGTCACAGGCACGCGGTTCCAGCATAAACGATCAGGATATGGAAAGCCAGGTCGAATCAATTAACAATTTTCAAATTTTCGATCTGACCGACGCCGTGGCGGCCAGAAATTTGACTAAATCCCTCACCGTCTATCTCAATTTTCAAAAAGGCGGAGTCGACAGCCTGATGCTGATTAATATGATAATTTATCAATACCGCAATATGCTGGTTGTGAGCGACCTGCTCGAAAACGGTTGTCCAGCCGGAACTTTGGCCGCTAAAACCAAAATTCATCCTTTTGTAATCCAAAAAATTTCTTCGTTTCTCCGGACTTTTGAGGCGGCAAAACTGCGGCAAAACTATATTCTTCTCTCGGAATATGATTGGCAGATCAAAAGCGGGGCGATAGATCCGGAAATCGCAGTTTTCAAACTGCTAGTAGATTTTTGCAGAAGGTGATAAACTTTAATTGTTGTCCCCAGTCACGGAGGGAGAGTTTGAATTCGAGAAAAACCCAAAAAAGGAAATTATTTGGTTTATACTGGCGTAAACTGCTGTTTTTTGCTGGTATCTTTTCATTTGCTACTCTGGCTTATGGGCAGATCAATTACTTCAAAGCCGATGTCAGCCAATATACACCCGCGTATCAGACTGCCAGCTTGAGTATAGTGGTTGATGTTCTCCCCGACGGGACGATCACTATCGACAACCAGAAGGTGAGCGATCGGGTCAATTTGGTTAATGGCAAAGAGGAGGTCCGTTTGCCGGTATTGGACAATGTTGGCACTTACCATGGCGATGTCACTATTACTTTGAATTTGCCCAAAGATGTCGCTGACAGCACTGTTTATGATATCAAGGGCATCCATGGTGTCGGAAGCGTCAGCTCTTCGGTCAAAAGCGCTAACCAAATTATTTATGAGGCTTCCGACGTCCAACCGACAGCGACGGTTTCAATTATCGCCGGGATGCCTTCCGGCACGATCAGCCCTCCTTTGATCATCCGGCTCTATTCATTTCTAAACAATATCAAATCAAATCTATGGGTGATCATGGGGATACTACTGCCGTTGCTGACCTGGATATATCTCCTGATGTTTATCGCTTACCAAGTTCGGCGCCAAACAGTAGATTCTCCGGTCAAAGAAACTGATGCGCCGCCGATGGCTCTTCCCCCGGCCGTGGTCGGAGTTCTAGCCCAGCAAAAAGTCGGGCCGCGGGAAATCGCCGCCACCCTTATCGATCTGGCTCTGCGCGGAGATATTATGATCCTGGACCGGGAGCGGGACTTCGCCTTTGTCAAGAACAAATATGATCAGCGCTTGCTCTCGTACGAAAAAATCCTGCTTTCGAAAATTTTCCGCCAAAATATGGTCTCGGGGCAGGAAGAGATCGAGGAGAGGATTAACAATCATCTCTATAGTAAGAAAATCTCGGCAGTGACGGCCGGAGTCTATAATCTGGCTACGAGGTTGGGATATTTCCAGCAGAACCCTCAAAATCTTCACCGTAAATATCAAATTATCGGAATAGTTGGCACGGTAATCGGTTTACTTGGTGTCGCGTCAAGCCTGATGATTTTCCAAAACCCGCCCTATATCGTCTTCTTTTGGATCGGTATGACGCTTTCCACCATTATTATTGCCGCTTTGGCCAAGAAAATACCGATCAGGACGGCCCTGGGCCAGGAAGCGCTCAGCAACTGGCTCGCCTACAAAAAATATCTCTCGAGTAAAGAAAAGTTACCTTTCTCTTACGAGAATCAGGAAGTTTTTCAACGTTATCTTCCTTATGCTGTTGTTCTCGACTGCGAAGTGGCTTGGGCCAGGCGTTTTTCCGAGCAGAATTTTGTTTTGCCGGAATGGTTTGTTTCATCCCGCTCGGGGTTGAGCTTGGAAGATTTTTGTCTGTCGCTCTTCCCAATAGTTTCCTATGTTTCCCGTAGCTTTGCGGCGATTAGGGAACCGGGGTTTAAATAAAAATCACTACTGTTTGATTGTCATTGCGAGGCCAAAGGCCGTGGCAATCTATTTGAAAAGATTGCTTCGCTTGTGCTCGCAATGACAGTTGTGCAATATTGATAGACAGAAACAAAAATGAATTTCAGAGAATTCTTGAACAAATTGATATATGGAGGGGGTGTATTTTTTGATTTGACGAAATGGCTGATCGTCATCGTCATTGTTTTTATATTGCTCAACACCTTTTGGATCTCCGTTTTCGTGGTCGACGGTCTCTCGATGGAGCCATATCTTCATGATAGAGAATTAGTCTTGTGGAATCCCAATTCTTACGACAAAACAGGGCCGGGGAGGGGCGATATCATCGTGATGAATTACCCAGGCGATCCAAAACATAAGAAGTATGTCAAAAGAATAGTCGGCCTGCCCAACGAAAGGGTCGATCTATATGACGGTCACGTTTATATCGATAAGAAGATATTGTCCGAAGATTACCTTTATGTCGATACCGAGACCGACCCGCCCGGCACTTGGCAGTTGGGAGGCGATCAATATTTTGTGCTCGGCGATAACCGGCCTGATTCCAGCGACTCACGCTATTTTGGGGCGGTGGAACGGCGTTTCATTTTGGGCCGTGCTCTGACGGTGATTTATCCCAGGATCTGGATTATTAGAGACATGTAATATTTAATGTTGCGTAGTTCTCTCTTGTCTGTCATTCCGGACTTCCGTCTAGGCTCGGTTACCTAGCCGAGACTGATGATCCGGAATCTATACAAATACTTTCTGGATCCCAAATCAAGTTTGGGATGACAATTATACAACAGTAGTATATGAATTGAAAAATCCCCTTAGGGGGATTTTTCAATATGAACTATAGCATAAATTTATTTTTTCTTGGCGGTTTTCTTCGGCGCCGCTTTCTTGGCCGCCTTTTTTGGCTTGGGAGCGATATTATCTGTCTTGCCAGCCGCTTTAGTCAGGCGTGATTTGAGTCGGGCCGCTTTGTTTTTGTGAATGACATGCTTCTTGGCGGCGATGTCGAGCTCCTTGTAGGCGATGCTCAAAAGCTCAGCCACATTATCTTTTTTGAGATTGATGGCTGACTTGACGCCCTTGACCGCATTCTTAACCTTGGCGCGGGTTGCGTCATTGAATATCTTGTTGGATTCGCTCTGTCTGAGAGCTTTTTTGGCTGATTTGATAATGGGCATTACAACTAACTCATAACTTATAATTCATAACTCATAACTATTGAGTTTTTCACTATTCGCAATCTTAGCACGAAAAGAGGCGGGTGTAAAGGGAGACGATCTTGAAGATTATACCTCTCCGGCCCAGCGGATAAGGGACTTTTTGCGCTGTTCGATAAATTTGATAATCTTCTCGGCTGAATGACCGTCTCCATAGGGGCAAGGCTTGGATTTCATTTCGTCGTAGTGTTCTTTCAGATATTCATAAGCAATTTGCATCTGACGAAAGTCCAAAGTAGTCAGATGGTTACAGCCGACAGCGACTGTTTCCGGTCGGTCGGTCACATATCTCATGGTGAGGCAGGGAGTATTGATGGCTGATGATTCTTCCTGAAGACCGCCGGAATCAACACAAGCGAAGGCTGATTCATTCAAAAGTTTAATCGAATCAGGATAATCCAAATGGCCGATTCTCTTTATTTTGTCACTAAGTTTCAGCTTGTATTCTTCAATCTTTTGTTCTGTTTTTTTCCTCATTACCCAATTGACCTCGTAGCCTTCTTTTGCCAAAAAATTGGCGAATTTCACAATGCTCCGGAAGCGGTTCTCTGACTGTAAGTTTTCTTCGCGATGGGCGGAAAAATAGACTTTCTTTGAGGCGGGGTTCTTTTTAAATCTTTTTGCCATGGCCTGAGCGATATCGACAATCGTATTGCCGCAAACGACAATATCGTCATAATGGAAGTTTTCCATAATAAGATAGGAGGCATTTTTGGTAGTCGGGGCAAAATAGAGATTGCTGCAAGCGTCGACTATTCTGGTGTCGCTCTGCTCCGGCCAAGGTTCCCGAGTCTCAGTTCGAAGTCCGGCTTCGACATGACCAACCGGGATGCCCAGGTAATGAGCCGCTACGGCAGCCACCATTGCTGTCTTGGTGTCGCCGTGAGGCAGGATGATATCGGGGTTAATTTCAAGAAATAGTTGACTCAGCTCCTCGATCGCGTTCCCAATCAAAAATTTTCCCTTCAGGATATAATCAGGTTTGCGTAGGCTGACCGATTTGTACATACCGAGAAACAAATCATTGTCATAATGCTGATTGGTGTGGATTAGGATGACCTCGTGGCCTCTTTTCTTGGCTTCCCAGGCGACCGGTGCTTGTTTGATAATATCCGGCATCGTGCCGGTGATAATGGCAATTTTCATCGTTCCTCGAATATTTAATTATAGTGCTATAAGATACTTCAAAATTGTCCGAAAAACAAGTAACTAGTATCGATATTGTGCGATTCAACTCAATTTCGTCTTTGCGAGGAGTGAAGCTGGCGACGCGGCAATCTTTAAAAATAGATTGCTTCGCGAGACAACCCGAAGGGTCCCCTTCGGGGCTCGCAATGACAATTGGAAAATTATTATTCTGATGACTTGATAATTTCTTCGGCTTTCTCGATCGTGATGTCACCATATTTTGCGAAGTCTTTCCATAGAAAATCGAAATCGCCCTTTTCTTTATGCACTGCTTCAACGGCTAAGCGCATCACAGCCCCACCCAGGGCGGATAAACGTTCCTTGTCTTCCTCTCTTACTGTTTCCCCCGAAACCGTAAAGGCCGGACCGGAATTGGAATACCGGATCAAAACCATCGCCTTTGCCGTATTATCACTTATTCTGACTCCGCTATTCATTGTATCAATTTGGAACTTTTTACTTAGCGAAGATTCTACGATCCGAGACATTTCCTTGGCAACATCATATTTTAGCCCGGCATCTTTTTTCTCCAGACCCGGTTTGGATTCGAAGATAATCGTGGCCGGAATTTGATATTTCTCTCTAATATAATCGAGCTGTTCCACTGGGTTGCGCCCCCCCCAGATATGTTTGACCAATCCCAAGAGATAAACCAAGAATAGCGCGGCGTCATCTCCCCCCTGAATGCTGGGGATTAATCTCGGCGCGCCCCAAATCGGGTTGGTATAAGGCGTAAGATAGGCGTGATTGGTGTTTTCGATGGAAGTAACGGTGTCGGGGATGCTACCTAATAATTGCATAAAGAAAGGATAGCCTGGCTCAGCAGGATGAATGCCGGTCGCAAAACCCCGCTTCAAAAGAGCGTCCTTGAGCATTTCGATGCTGACGCCGGTTCTCATATCATAAATTACTTCATTGCCGAGACGGTCAGGATTGTAAGTGGCTAAGTTTTCCATCACTAGAAGCAAGAGCTCTGTTCCCGCTAGCGAGGCTGCATTTTTATTCTGATTCAGGGCGACAAAAGTGCCGCGGTCGCCATCAGGATCAATCGCCAGATGAATCCTCCCGTCTTCCGAAGCTTCTTTCTTCAGTTTCAGCACTGGCTCGGACTGATGTTCGTTCGGATCGATAATCTTGTCGGTATCGAACTCTTTTATTCCGGAATTAATAAGGTTGAGATCGGCGCCGAAGGCAACTAAAATATCAGCCAGATTCTTATTAATCGGACTGTTAGCCATATCGAGGCTGATTTTCAAGCCCGATAACAACTCTTCTTTGGCCACTTTTGTACCGGTTCGGGCCCGGATCAGGTCTTCCGCCACCGCAATATTATTTTCCGATAATTTCCCGACCGTGACGACATAATCTTGCGGGTTCTCAATTTTCGCCAATTCGGGATAATCTCCCGAAAGCAGTTTCTGGTAAAAGTCTTCTCTCAAATCTGGCCCGCAAAAAACTTTGCCCTCCATCCCGAACTTGGCGCCGGCATAATCCTCGTGACGGTGGCTCATCGTGCCGTAAATCCAGTTGCCGTGCTGGCCGGTAAGCGCTCTTTGGAACTCTGAAACGTTGCGGACAGTGCCGCCGTTTTGGACGCCCCAATAAATTATTCCGCCACCCTCTTCAAAGATTCCGGTTCTGATCAAAGTATCGGCGAAAACAGACATAGTCTCGAAGTGCTTGGCATAACAGTCGACGGCGATGTTGACGATATGGCCGGTTTTTTGTCCCGTTCGCTCGATTAAAATGGCGGCATAAGCCAGAGCCAGTAGTACCGAAAGGAGGGGATTCTCCCGCCAGACCAGAGAGCGGATGTCGTACCACATCACCTCGTTTTTGAGCGTTCCTTCGAGCTTTGAGTCCGGTTTTTGGAGATCGGCCAGAAGATTTTTAACCTGATCATTTAAATCAAGCCTATCCTCTGAGATCCCCTGGCCGAGCAATTCCAACCTCCGGCCGAAAACGTCTTTTTCTTCCAAACCGGCGACAATCGTGTCCGGCCTGCGTTCAATTTTCCGGATTAAGGAAATCAGATTTTGTTGAGACAATGATAATTCTGGCATGTCACTCCGATATTTAGTTACTAGACAACTATACAACGCTGTTTGTCATCGCGAGGTCGCTGTGGCGACCGTGGCGATCTACGCGAATAGATTGCTTCGCTTCGCTCGCAATGACGTATTGGGTGGTGTTACACAACGGTGACATAACTATATCAAAAATCCTCCCCAATGTTCAAACCAGCAACCACTCACTTACTACTTCTTCTTTGTCATCTCGAGCGGAGTCGAGAGATCTCATGAGATTTCTCCGCCTATTCGACAAAGCTCATAGAGTCGAAATGACAACATAAATGGGCAGTTGCTTCACACCGACTTGACTTTGCCCCCGTTTTTGCTATAGTTGTTAGTTTTAATAATTAGAATTAAGCATTGTGACCTGCCTGCCGGCAGGCAGGATTAAGAATTATGGTAAGGCTGAATTTATTATCATAATCCTTCTCTTACTGCCTTTATCCATCATTCTTGATTCATTATTCATGATTCAATCCCATGGAGTTATCGCCCAAACAACAGGTTGTCGACATCTTGAAGAATTCGGAGCGAATTCTTATTTTGACGCATAAAAATCCGGATGGGGACGCTTTGGGTAGCGTCTTGGCCTTATATTTGTCTTTGCGCAAGCTGGGCAAAGACGTGATTGCTGTCTGCAATGATCCGGCTCCGGCGTCACTGGCTTTCCTACCTCAAGTCGAAAAAATCGACCAAAATTTTGCCGGTTCCCGCGATTTCGTTATCAGCCTCGATATTACCAAAACGAAAGCGGACAAGGTGATGTACAAAGTGAATGGCGACAAGCTTGATATCGTAATTACGCCCAAAGGCGGGCGGTTCTCAAAGGACGACATCTCCTGTTGCGATGGCACTTTCCACTTCCAGGCCGTCGTCGTTCTCGATTCTCCCGATCTGGAGCGTGTCGGCTCGCCTTATGAGAAAAATCCGGAAATCTTCTATGACGTGCCGGTCGTCAACATCGATCATCACGCCGGCAACGATTATTTCGGCAAAATTAATCTGGTCGATTTGACCTCAACTTCGACGGCCGAGATTCTGGTCTCAGTTTTGGAAGCGTTGACCGGCGACCCCAAATTTTTCAACGAAGATATCGCCACCGCACTCCTGACCGGCATTATCACCGATACAAATTCGTTCCAAAATACCAACACTACTCCGAAGTCATTGACGGTAGCGGCCCAGTTGGTCGCATCAGGTGGCCGCCAGCAGGACATTATTAAGTATATCTACAAAACCAAAGCACTCTCGACTTTGCGTCTCTGGGGCCGGGCTCTTTCTAACCTCAAGGATGAGAAAGAGTACAAATTTGTCTGGGCTGAGCTAAAGAAAAAAGATTATCTTGAAGTCGGAGCGGCTGAGACCGAATCAAGCGGTGTAATCGATGAGCTATTGAAAACTGCCTCCGGCGTTGATTTTGCTTTACTATTATCAGAACGGAATGGGGACGTGAACGGATCTCTCCGTTCGACCAATAAATCAAAAGATGTCCAAGCCATTGCCAAGCTTTTTGGGGGAGGCGGTCATCCAATGGCCTCGGCTTTTCAACTTTCTGGCACGAATCTGGAGCAATCTTCCGCCAAGATCATCCAAAAGATCAAAGACTTCCAGCGCGGCCAGATCAAAAATGAATAGCGAATGTCCTAATAGCGAATGGGCGAATATTAGCGATTAGCCATTCGAAAATTAGCCATCCATTTCTAACACGGACTTTATCAACCAAGCACGAGGTGGTATATTTAGGTTGGTAAAATCGCAAATCAACCGGAGGAATGAGAATGTTGAATGAAATGAAAACCGCCTCTGGCGGAGCAATCAATGAAATAATTAATTCCCCCAACTGGACTTTTGCCAAAACCATGCCGGACATTCCGCATGAATATATTGTCATAAATCACTATCCCGAAAAAACTGCCGAAATTAGCAGATTCATTGAACAAATTGATAAAAATGGCTACACTAAAACGTTTCATGGCAAGGAATATAGATATCTCGAAATCGATAGTTATAAATACTGGGTCATCGAAAATATTATAAATCGAGCAAAAATAAAGGAATAAATCATGACCAAAATAATAGACGCGAATGAACTTACCATTGAAGCTCTGCTAAATAGTTCTACCCAAGCATATAAAGTTCCACGACACCAAAGACAATTCGAATGGACCAGAGAACAATGGTCTGATCTGTGGGAAGATATTCATACGGGACAAGTTGAGGAAAGCCATTTCCTCGGTTCAATTGTTGTAATTCCAGAAGGCAGGCCAACCGTCGGAATTAATTACTTTGAAATCAACGATGGGCAGCAGAGATTAACAACGATTCTCGTACTATTGTCTGTAATCCGGGATCATGCTGCGAATTTACATAACAGTGACTTCGCAACTCATATTTCAGGGTCATATCTTACGGCTAATTGTTTTGAAGGCGGTGCTAAGAAAATATTTCCGAAACTGGCACTTGGAAAGCTGGATAACGAGGAATTTAGGGCCGTCCTTGACGGTAAGTTGCAATCTGACAGGAAGGATGGTCATAGGATTTTTGAGTGTTATAATTATTTTAGGGCTCAAATAGAGAATTTGGGTTTGGTAGGTCTGGAAAATCTAGAGAAGAGAATCGTAAATAAGATTATTGTCGTGCATATTAATGTCGCGGATCAATTTAACGCTTTTAGGCTATTCGAAACTCTAAATGATCGCGGCCTCGCTCTTTCCGCTGTCGATCTAATCAAAAACCATTTACTTATGCGCGCTGCCAACGCGAATGATGGAGATGATTCTGTTGTAGATTCAATCGTTGAAGAATGGCAAGAAATGTACGAAAAAATCAGGGATTACTATCCTGTCACTTTTTTCCATCGGTTTATGTTGACTGAATATCCCGGGAAGATATCTGAAAGACAGCTTTATGAGGTGATCAAGAAAAGAGCAATCGATGAAAAATGGGACGCAAAAACTATTACCAATTTTACTCAAAAGTTAAACAAAGCTGCTTCGATCTATATAGAACTGATCGACGCGAATACGGGAAATGTAGCGATCGATAGACGTCTTTCAGATATTAAATTGTTTGAGGCGGGTCCTAGTTATACTCTATTATTGAAAGTCGCACCACTGTTAAAGAGTGGTGATCTGGGGGATGATCAATTTACTAAAATCATTGATCTTATTGAATCATTCCATATTAGATGGGGTGTTTGCGGCCAATCAACTAGTCGCCTCAATGATATTTATAACAAAATGTGTATGCAAATAGGGCGATCTCAAACAGAAAATATTGTAGATCTTGTGGAAGACGAATATCTTTCATGGTCAATTCCAATTAATGATGCGATGTTCAATGCGTCTTTTCAGGAAGAATTCGCGCAACCTTCTTCTTCAAGAGTTAAGTATATTATTTGGAAATTGGGTAAGCCGACAGGAGAAACGTCTTTGAATTTTGATGAGGTCCATACAGAACATATTTTACCGCAAACTCTGAGTGAGGAGTGGATTAAAAATATCGAGAAGTCGTCTGGTTTAGATCAAGAGATGATCAAAAAAAATCATGCTGGTTTTGTGAATAGAATCGGTAATCTAGCTCTGATTCGGGGTGATTGGAATATAAGTATGTCGAATCATGCTTTTCAAGAGAAAGTAAAACACTATGAACAATCTAAAATTAGCACGACTAGTGAGCTTGCTAATAAATCGGATTGGACTTTTGATGATATCGCGACTAGAACAAAAGATTTTTCCGATCAGGCTGTAGCAATATGGAAATTCAATAAACCGATTCCGGAAACCGCCATGGCTTCAATCGACTCAGACGCTCAAAAACGTTTTTACGAAGTTTCAAATGACGTCGATCTTTTTTGCAAGGGGCCATCTGCGGATGCTTTGGCAAATATTATTGATAACAGTATTATCAGAGTAAAAAAAGGCTCGAGAGCTCGTTTGGAAGTTGCTCCAACATTTATTGAGCATAATTATAAAAAACTTAGAGATCAGCTCGTGAATAATGGTGTGCTTGTAGAGGATGGTCCCTCGCTCGTATTTACTTCTGATTACGATTTTAATAGTCCAAGTGCCGCCGCCGCCGTAGTCCTTGGAAGATCCGCCAATGGTTTATTAGAGTGGAGAGATGAGAACGGCAAAACCCTTGATCAAAAATGAGGAGTCTTCGGTGACGCTCCCCAAAACGATCCTATTATGGCGATAAGGAAAGAATGATAATCGAGAATTTGCTAGAATTGAATCGAAATAAAAATCATCGAATGATTACTAAGGTGCGTGGGGTTATGTATGGATTATGATTCGACAGACACAAATTGGGAAAAGGTCGGAACCGGGTTGCAAAAGTATTTATCGATTATGAAGTTGGTAAAAAATACAAATATTAGAACAAATGCTGAGTTCCAAAAACGATTCAATGGATTTTATAGAATTAGACAAAGACCCAGACTATTCTATGACCTATTATATGAATATCTCGAGGCAAATAAAAATCGCACAGTATCATTTGAACAGACTCTAAATTTTTTCTATCAAAAACTCGGTCGTTTCGAACCATCTTTTTCAAGCAAGATTGTAGCTACGATTAATCCTAATTATCCCGTGTGGGATTCTGCGGTACTTAGGAATTTGAATCTGAAAATTCCAGGCTATAATTTAGATAAAAAAATTAGATTCACCAAAATTGTTAAAACATATGACAACATTATGGGCTGGTACTCAGACTTTTTGAAGACCAAGCAGGCGCAAGATATGATATGGCTGTTTGACAACAATATGGGCGATACTAATATCACTGACATTAAAAAGATCGATTTAATTCTTTGGCAAACAAGGGTGTAGATAAAAACGATCTTATTCTGGTGATAAAGTGATGGAAATAGTTGAAATAAAATAGGCGCAGAACACCAATTTTACTAGGTTATCCACAAAATATTGTGCAAAGTGTTGCAATTATATTTGTTAACTGCTAGAATGTGGTCGGTCGAGGTAGATAATTAATCTATAAAACAATATGATCCATTCATTTTCTTGCAAGAATTTTTATTCATTTAAAGATCTCGCAACTCTTGATTTTGAAGTGGACAACAATGCCCCGGCGAACGATGGGTATTTTGTGGCTAAATCTAGCGCTCGTCTTTCAAAAATTGAGACGGTTATTGGACCCAATGCGTCTGGCAAGACAAATTTACTCAAGGTCTTGCCGTTTTTGAAGTGGCTGATCATCGATTCATTCGATACTAAGCCTGAAGATACAATTGTGGTACAGCCTTTTGCTTTTGGCGATGCAAAAGATAGACCAACGGAACTTTCCGTTGTGTTTGATGTGGACGAAAAGGTATACACATATATATTTACTCTGAATAAGCAGAGAATTCTTTCAGAAGAATTATCTTCGACTAGTTTTGTTAAGGAAAAAAGGGGCAACAAGAGACTCTTTACACGGACTTGGAATAATTTAACAAGCCGATATGTTCTTGATGGTAAAAATTTTGATTTGCCATCTGGTTTCGAAAATATCCTTCGTTCTAATGCGAGTGTAGTCGGCAGCGCGTTTCGGCTGAATCATAAGGAGAGTCAGGAGATCGCAAAATTTTGGCAGAAGATTGAGACGAATGTTGCCGAGGCTGGCTGGACGGGTGATTATTTTTTGTCGAATAGGATTCCTCAATGGTTTGAGGCCTTGATTTTCTACAGTGATAACGAGGTATTAAAAAAAGAAGCAGAAAAATTGTTGTCTCGGTTTGATCTTGGTTTAAATGGAATTGTGTTTGAGAAAGAAAAAACTGGAGGTGGCTTGACGATCAAGAATGTACAGGCAATACACTCATTTAATGGCAAAGATCAGACATTACCGATTCTTTACGAATCCTCTGGAACCAAGCAGCTTTTCATCGTTCTTAAAACAATTTTACAAGCACTGGAAAATGGAAGTGTTGCGATAGTCGATGAATTTGATATTAATCTCCATCCCGAAATGGTGCTGGCACTTTTCGATTTGTTTATCCAGCCAGAGACAAATCCGAAGAACGCTCAACTGCTTTTGAGCACTCATAGCCATGTGCTTTTGAGTAAGCTTGATAAATACCAAATTGTTTTGGTTGAGAAGAATGAAAACGGCATAAGCGAAGCGTGGCGTTTGGATGAAGTATCGAATGTTCGTTCCGATGAAAATTACTATTCAAAATATATGGCTGGGGCATATGGTGCTGTCCCGAAAATATAAACTCACTAAAAAATGTCGAGAACAGACCCTTACAAGAGAAAACGTCGTAGCGCTAGCAGAACATTGTTGATGTATGGAGAGGGTCTTGGCGAAGAAATGTTTTTGAAATATCTTCGAAGACTATATTCTCGAAATAGCGGAGTAGCAGTGACTATACGGAATGGAAAGGGAGGCACTGCAATAGGTGTCATCATCAACGCGGTAAATGAGCCGGGCGCTTTTGACCGTAGGATTGTGATTTTAGATAATGATAAAGGCGAACAGGAAATGAATGGGGCGCGGAAAGAGGCACAGGAAAAAGGAATAGAGCTATTGGAAAATTCTCCCTGTTTGGAGGCAACGTTTTTAGCAATTTTAAGGTCTGGACAATCTTTTTCAAATAAAACTTCCATATGGTGTAAAAGTGAATTTGAATCAAACTATCTCGACAAGAAGAAACGAACGGAGATTAGCGAGTACGGCAAGGTCTTCCCCAAAAATACACTTGATGCTCGACGGACAAATATCTCTGAACTTAATGCAATCATTTCTTTAATGGAATGATATCTTAGTCTTAGACTCTAGTGGGACGGCTCTACTTCGACTCCGCTCAGTATCACAATCTCAGGAGCTCAGAAATATATTTTATTCAATAAAGTGGGCAGAATCTCGTCGATCGTGGTAATTCTGCCTACTATTTCACAAAACTATTACACAAAATTATAAATAACTACCATATTCCATCAGTCCAATAATGTCCCCGATTAGACGCTATAGCGCGCAATCGGGGACATATATTTTACAAGCTGGGAATTTGCTAAGATTAAACCGAGATAGAAATCATCGGACGATTTAAATTGAAAAATAATTTTATGGACGATAAAGACATAGTAAAAATATTTTTAGATACTCAAGAATGGTCAACTTTTGAGTGCAAACGAGCCGCTATTGAGCCAGCGAAGCTTTTAGAAACGGCTGTTGCTTTTGCAAATACAGATGGTGGTTATATTGTTGTTGGCCTTGAAGATCCGTCTAAAGCAGAGGGCAACAAACGCTTGCTCGGAATCAGTGAAAATCCTGATAATATTTCCGAGTTTCTGAAGCTTATTGAAAAAGAAATTGAACCACCGCTTGGTCTTTGGAGCAAATTTGAACTTGATATAACCAAAGCGAATGGACAGCCAGATAAGCTATTTATCGTGAATGTAAAAAAGAGCAATGACGTGCATTCTCTCAAGCGTGGTGATACTTTTGTAAGGAAAGGCAGGCAGAATGTTAAAATCGGCTCAACAGAAATAATGCGCCTAAAATATGAAAAGGGCGCCATTAAGTTTGAAAGCGAAAAGTCGGGTATCACTACCCTCGAAGATTTGGATATAACTCTGCTGAATGAATATAAGAAAGACACCTCCGGTAGAGGACTTGATGACTGGCAATTTTTGAAAGATAACGGTCTGGCAGTTGGGCAGATAGGAGGATTTGAACTAACAAACGCTGGGGCGCTTTTATTTAGCAGAAATCCCTCGGTTTATTTAAAGAGCGCTTGCGGTATTAAAATTTCTCACTATTATGGGACTAAACCAAACTACACAGGCAAACCTAATTTTGTTACCCGTCCGTTTACGGTTGAGGGACCTTTGTTGAAGCAAATTGAACAGGCCATTGAGTACTTCAGGAATATCGTAAAAAATTCACCGCCAAAACTTAGTGGTGCATCTTTCAATCCTACTTTTTTAGTTCCAGAGTGGGCGTTCCAGGAAGCCATAACAAATGCGGTTATTCACAGAAACTATTTTGTCCAAGACGATATACAGGTAAGGTTCTTCGATGATCGTGTTGAGATAGAAAGCCCCGGAACATATCCAGGCCATATTACGATTGAAAATATTAGGACCGAACGGTTTAAGCGCAACCCGTTGATTCTGCGAACTCTTAATCGTTTCCAAATTGCTCCAAACTTGGATATCGGCGAGGGTGTGGATCGCATGTTCCAAGTTATGAAAGAGCAGAATTTGTATGAGCCGCTCTTCTTTCCACCTACAATTCGACCAAATTCCGTGTTGTTGTTTTTACTCAATATTAAAAGAGTTGAGTATTGGGACACTGTCGGTAAGTATTTAGATAAAAATTATCGCATCACTAATAAAGAGGCACGTGAAATAACCGGCGTACACGATGTTTTGAAAATGTCTCGGCTATTGCATAATTGGGTTGAAAAGGGATTATTAGAGAAAATAGGTAAAGCCAAGAAGGACTGCCATTACCGCAAACCAGGGCAGGAAATTCCCAAGGGTTTATTTTCAAAGGGTGATGATAATAAATCCGACAAAGGCGATTTTTCCTCATAAAATGGGTTATTTTGATAGGTTTTATTTTCACAAGATCATTTAGGGTGATAAAAGGAACGATTAAAAATCATCATTGTCCTTGCTTCTTCGAGGAAAATAAGGTATAAATAAGCCAGATAAATATTAATAAGGGGAGAAACCAGCGCAAGGCAAAAATGGATAGCGAATGTCCTAATAGCGAATAAGCGAATATTAGCAATTAGCCATTCGAAAATTAGCCATCCATTTCTGGCTTTGCTTGCTGGCTGAAAGGAATTATGCGAAACGAAGTGAAGTCCGCCTCTGGCGGAGTAGAAAAAACTGTTGCAAGGGTGGGGAAAGAAGATCTGATCTCAAAGTATCAGAATCACAAAGACGACACCGGTTCGACTGAAGTTCAGGTCGCGATTTTGACCAAAAAGGTCTCTGATCTGACCAAGCATCTGAAAGGTCACAAAAAAGATTTTGATTCACGCCGCGGTCTTCTGATGATGGTTGGCAAACGCCGCCGGCTTCTGAATTATCTCAAGAAGAACGAAGAGGAAAAATACACCAAGTTAATCGCTGACTTAGGATTAAAGAAATGACAACAAAGTTGTCATCCTGAGGCGGAGCCGAAGGATCTTTTGTCAAAGAGCCACAGATTCTTCGCTTTGCTCAGAATGACACTCACAGTGTTGTTCTTAGTTCATTATTAATTTATTGCCAGAGACATTTGAAGAGGCGAAAAGAGCTTCTAAAAATCCGAATGTCGAAATCCGAAATCCGAAACAAATCCAAATGCTGGAATAGAGAAATTTCAAAAATTTGGACATTTGAATTTGATAGATTGTTTCGAGCTTCGATATTCGTGCTTCGAATTTAGAGCCGTTTCTGCTTCTTGAGATCTCTGGAAGAAAGGTGCGATGATCAAGAAAATGGAGTTTGAAACTCGTAACTACGAGGTTCCTTTTGGCGAGAAAACAATTAAGATCGAGACGGGAAAGCTGGCCGGATTGGCCAGCGGTTCGATTACTCTCTCATACGAGGAAACGGTTGTTCTGGCCACTGCCGTAGTGACGGAAGAAGCGAAAGAAGGAGCTGATTTCTTTCCGCTTTTGGTCGAGTTTGAAGAGAGATTTTATGCCGCCGGCAAAATTTCCGGCAGCCGATTTATCAAACGCGAAGGCCGGCCCTCCGACGCGGCCGTCCTGGCTTCGCGCGCCGTCGATCGCCCGATCAGGCCGCTCTTCCCCAAGAGCTATAGAAATGACGTCCAAATCATTA
>Ga0247841_10005637_pt1 | contig 20032 bp, 20 predicted proteins | sample LaCruzMarch2015__2_FD_192410 | JGI IMG/M metagenome (GOLD analysis project Ga0247841, IMG submission 192410) | Freshwater microbial communities from meromictic Lake La Cruz, Castile-La Mancha, Spain - LaCruzMarch2015_18m | ecosystem: Environmental > Aquatic > Freshwater > Lake | place: Spain... | reverse complement strand
TCATTTATACTCGCAAGTCTACGGACGACAAAGACAGACAAGTCCGCAGTATTTCTGACCAACTAGCAGAATTGAAAAGTTTAGCGTTGAAAGAACAGCTGGAAGTGGTTGATGTCTTTGTCGAAAAGCAGACCGCCAAAATACCAGGTCGCCCTGTGTTTAACGAAATGTTGGAAAGAATGGAAAAGGGTGAAGCGACTGGTATTTTGGCGTGGCATCCCGATAGACTTGCGAGAAACTCGGTAGATGGAGGGAAAATCATCTACCTCGTTGATACTGGCGTGATTGTAGAAATGAAATTTCCAACTTTTTGGTTTGATCCGACACCGCAAGGAAAATTCATGCTCTCAATCGCTTTTTCGCAATCCAAGTATTATGTAGACAATTTGTCAGAAAATATTAAACGAGGTCATCGCAATAAAGTGAAAGACGGAATATGGCCTCAAATGGCTCCGCTTGGATATGTGAATAAAAATAGAAAAATTGTTCCCGATGAAAATATCGCACCTTTAATCAAGAAAACATTTGAGGCATATTCAACTGGGTCTTTCACTTTGCGCCAACTTCGCGACAAATTTAACGAACTTGGATTGAAGCGAAAAAGCGGAAAGGAACTTGCGGTGTCGAATTATCAAAAACTTTTAAAAAATCCGATTTACACTGGCTTAATGCTTTACAATGGTGAAATCCACGAGGGCAAGCACGAACCGATTATTGCAAAGAAACTTTTTGATTCCGTTCAGGAAGTGATGATGAGAAAATCAAAACCTCACTCGAAAGGGCTAAAACCATTTTTGTATAGAGGATTTTTCCGTTGCGGAGAATGTGGATGTTTTATCACTACCGAAACACAGAAAGGTCATAACTATTTGCGGTGTACCAAACGGAAAAATCCTTGCTCGCAAAAATATACTCGTGAGGAAATCATCACTTCCGAAATTCAAAAGGAAATCAAAAAAGTTTCTTTGCCAGACGATTGGGCTAAATGGATGTTAGCGGAAAATGAAAAAGATAAATTGGTGGAAGTCCAATCGTCTACGCTTTTTGCCGACAAAACAAAAGCCGATATTTCTCTTTTGGATTCTAAAATTGAGAAGCTGATGAACGCATATTTAGAAAACGCACTTTCGCTAGACGAGTATCGAGATATGAAAAACAAACTTGTTAACGAAAAACAGCTTCTCAAAGAGAAATTATCGGCTTTTGAGCAAAAAGCGAATAATCGGTTCGAACTTACCGAAAAGTTTTTGAAATACAATATAGAATTGGCAAACGAGGGAATAAATGAAGAGAAACTTCATTTATTCAAAAAAGTCGGTTCGAACTTTATTATTGAAGCTCGAACCGTACTTTTTGAGCCACGCGGAGCGTGGCGAACCCTTTCAGATTCAGGATTTTTTGGGGGGAATTCAGAACAGACGGCGCTTCGCGCCGACCGCATTTTTGCTTCCGATTCCGATTTTCAATTTTGGCGGAGACGGCGAGATTCGAACTCGCGAGGGCTTTTACACCCTGCCTCTTTAGCAAAGAGGTACGTTAGACCACTCTGACACGTCTCCGTTATTATAAAGTAACACAATTACACTCATTTCTCAATTTATTTTAAAAATGAAATAAATATGTTAATATGAGCGAATTCAGACGAGGAGGCGTGGATGAGATGGGGTAAAAACAAACTGCTTTGTTTTTACCCGCGAGTGGAACGAGAGAACCACTTATCCACGAATTCCCGACAATACGAAGTATATTGGAGGCGTGGATGAGTGGTTTAAATCAACGGTTTACTAAACCGTCGAACCTTAATCGGTTCCGTGAGTTCGAATCTCACCGCCTCCGCAAAGGTTTTCGCGAAGCAAAAAGCTTTGCGGAGGCGAGGAAGTGAACTGCTTCACTTCCGTGTGAGATGAGAAAGATTTTTCATTATCAGCTTTGCTGATTGAAAAATACCCGCCGCAGTATCGGCGAATCTCACCGCCTCCGCTATTGACAGCTAGCACGACATGTGTCGTTGCTAGGTATTTCGTGCTAGCTTATTAATACTATCAATTATAGATTAAAACCTGATTCCCAGTCAAAAGATTCACCTTTGGGTAATTTTTTTGTTATAAAACTTTTAAGACTATTATCAAAACTTACAAATAGGTTTAATAATTCTACTATTTGAAATATTAATCCACTAACCGTCCCATCAGAATCATCTACTCCGTTAAGGACTTTCTTATCAAGTCTTTTTAGTATATTCATGCAAATAATTACAGAATCTTTACATACTGGAATCTTTGATAATGCAAGAAGAATTAATCTTGAGCCATTTATTAAGGAATCTTGATATAAAAACCATTTAGAAGATGGAACATCATAACTTTTTATAAAAGTCATGGCATTACTAATTTCAAATTTTGTTTTTTCTATTTCTTCTTTTGTTATGCTCCTAACTTTACCTAAACAAACAGCTTGATCTAACGGCTCCTCTATAGTTTTAACATCATTTGGTCTATATCTATAAACTAATGCTATAGCAAGAGCAATCATATGTTTACAAAGTGTATCCTTTTGCCCAATATAACAATTACAATTACCTCTATCGTAGGATGATGAACTTACATTTACCTCGTAATCATGAGTCCCTGAGACAATTGCACTAAAACCAAAATAATCCTCTTTTATATTGTTGACACTACCTTTTTTATACAAAGAGAATGCTTTATCAAACTCGAGATTGCCAACACCAATCTGTATATCAGATATAGTAAATTGTATTTTGAGTAAATTATTTATAACTTTTTTCATAATTTATATTTTTCTATATCTCGTTGTTCTTCCTTGTCCTATACGTTCAATTTTTTTAAGTTTTAGAAGTACATCAAGAGCTTGTGATACTGTCGGACGAGCAACTTTTGTTTTTTTAGAAACTTCTCCAGGTGTTGCTTCTGGTACACTTATAAGATACTGCCAAACTAAAAGTTGTTTTGGAGAAAGAAGTTTTTCTATATTTTCTTTTGAAAGTAATTCAATTGCTTGTTCTGCTTGTGTAAGTAAAACTTTTAAAAAGAATTCAATCCATACAATAATATCAACCTTATCTGTTTTTAAAGTTTTCTGACTTTTACGAAGAGTTAGATAATAATCTGCCTTATTATCCTCAATTAACTTTTCATGAGAAATATACGGTACATATGAATACCCAGCCTTCAGAAGAAGTAAATTTGTTAATACTCGAGAAAGTCTTCCATTCCCATCTTGAAATGGGTGGATATTAAGAAATTCAACAAGAAAGTTAGCAATAATAAGCAACGGGTGAATTTCTTTTAAATTAATTGCTTCTATCGTCCATTCCACAAGTTCTTGCATCTCTTTTGGTGTAAGCCATGCGGGGGTAGTATCAAATAATGTGCCGATAGATTGACCCGCTTCATTTATCATTTCAACTTTATTTTCAATTTTTTTATATTCTCCGCAATGTAATTTATCTTTCTCTGTATATTTTAAAAGTTCTTTGTGAAGATGTTGAATACTACTTTCAGAAAAAGGTATCTTGTCCCAAGCATTAAATACATTCTCAAGTAATTCATAATACCCCTTAACTTCTTCTATATCTCTATCTTTAAATTTCTGCATTGAAAGTCCACGCATCATTTTTTCAATATCTTCATCTGTAAGTTGTGCCCCTTCAATACGAGTCGATGCTCCAGTAGAGGTGACAAGAACAGACCGCTTAAGTCTTCCAAGTACCTGCGGATTCATCTTTGCACCACCAACCCATTGACCCTTTAGCTCATCAATTTGATTGATAAGTTTCCAAAGATTTTGTGGTATATTTTTAATATGTTTGTTTCTATTCATAATTAATCTAATATATTAACTATATGAGATTATATTAGATTAAGGAAGAAAAGTAAAGAGTAAAAGGATCCTTATATTACAGGTATTTAGTGCTAGCTCTAAATGCGTTCGAATCTCAAAGACTCCGCAAAGGTTTTCGCGAAGCAAAAAGCTTTGCGGAGGCGAGGAAGTGAACTGCTTCACTTCCGTGTGAGATGAGAAAGATTTTTCATTATCAGCTTTGCTGATTGAAAAATACCCGCCGCAGTATCGGCGAATCTCACCGCCTCCGCAAAAATTTGGTATACTTAAACCATGAATCCCGTTAGAAGTCATATATGCTATATTGTATAATGGGAGTCAGTTAAAAATTTTAATTATTTTTTGAATATTATAATTTAATTTATGTATGAGAATCTAAAGATTCTCTACTTCTAACGGGATGAATACATATAATTGGTACTCACAACTTATAAAGCCCACATGGGCGCCACTTTCGTGGCTATTTGGTCCGGTCTGGTCGGTCTTGTATATTTTGATTGCAATTTCTTTTGGAAAAGTTTTTATCTTGCTATTTCAAAAGCAAATAAATTTTTGGGTGGCATTACCATTTATTCTCAACCTCGTTTTTAATTTCGCATTTACCCCAATTCAATTTGGACTAAAGAATAATTTATTTGCGGCTATCGATATTATCCTTGTTCTTATAACTCTAATTTGGGCGATGATAGCCATTTATCCTCACGTCAAATGGGTTACTTACATCCAAATACCATATTTACTTTGGGTAACTTTTGCGACAATTCTCCAGCTTACAATTACTTATATAAATCGCTAGGATTTTATAGTAAATTTGACAATCTGATTTTTAAGCGTATAATTTTAATGAACGTTCAAATTAACAATATTGTTAAATCTAAAAAACTAACGAAATGAGTCAAAAAGGATTTTTAAGTGAGGAGGGTCAGCCGTTTTGTCCCCCCCCGTAGTACCCATGTTGATGTTAAAATTATGTCTTCAGTCACTACTGGGAAACCTGCCGAAAAAAAAATTGATAAGCCATGGCCAGAAGAAACTAGACACCCATGTGCCAGAACGAGCAAAAAAAATAATCCTTTTTAAAACCCTTAGAACTAACCGACGTGCATGCGCCGGTTTTCTTTTTATTTCCCCATTTTGATTTTAGTGATATACTTATGTCATGAAAAGTACCGAAGAAGTTAAAGTTAAACTCACATTCAAGCAAACTATAAAAAGAAACATTTGGCGTCATTTATATAGGATTTTTCCTTGGCTTCAAAAGCATTTTCTGAAGTGGCATTTGGTCTGGCACGAGAAGGGCCGCCAGCCTTACCATATCGGATGGCTTGCTCCAGGGAAGACATTGAAAGAATTAGAAAAACATTTACATAACGAATGGGGTTTTGGGAATCATTTCGTTGCTTGGAAGGATAATGGCCAGGTTCTATCATGGAGAAAGCTTGAGAGTTTTGAAAAACAGTACCATCTCCGTGTTTTTAAGGATGGGGAAATAAGAGGGCATTATGAAGAAACTCCAGAAGGGGAACCGATAGCCCACTTCGTGGAAATAGGAGAAGAACCTAGATTAGAAGATTTCTATAAATTTTTGGGTCATTATATTGTTAAGAAAAAGCACATTAGCCATCTAAGGCCAGATGTGACCATTGCTCCCGATTCAGAACTTACAGTTGATAATGAGAATAAATGGAAGAAATAAATAAAATGAGCTAGGCAATGCCTAGCTCATTTTATTTATTGTATTTTTGACTCAGGATAAACTATGTCCCATAAGGCGGCGGCGACGTTGTGGGGAGAGCCCACGAGGGGGAAATGATGAAGATCGATGAATGGAGCACTATTGCACTCTATGACACCGCATTTTGGTTGGTCGCGCCATGAAATTGATACATCATCCATAATGAAGTCTACTCCAATAAGTGGGTCATCAAGGACTTCGGCTACTTTTTCTAACATAATTTTATTATCAGGGTGAACAATGTCAGTTACGTCGGTTATTCCACCACCTACAGCACGACTTGTCTTTTGCCCAAGAGTAACGATTTCATCTTTTTGAGGAATTGTATTTTCATCTCGGTTCCAGTGCATTAATTCTTTTCTTGCTTCATCATCTAATTTTAATTGATGAAAAATCGGTCCATGACGGAGAGGATTTTTATTTTCTATTTCTATAAGTTCTGAAACTTTATGCACTCCATCACCTATAACATATGCTGGCTCACGGCGAAGTGTAGCTATCAATTTTCCACCAATAACTGTACCCCTGAAGACATATCCAGATAATTCTTCTTCGATCATCACCCAAGGAGAAAGTTGGCGAGCTTTTTTGAAAGCGATTATAAATTCTTCATCTGTGCTTATATGAGTTGTTGTATGGCGACTCCTTGAACCTAAATTTGGTTTAGTAATAACAGGCTTAGAAAGTGAGTGAAAAATTTTAAGAGCTTTTCTAGTATAATGCGTTACTCCTCCACGAGCTACTTTAATTCCGGCCTTTTCGAAATGTTTTTTCATTTCACCCTTATTATCCATCCATGTTAACCCATTTGGGTTAAATACTTTTGGTCGAGGTAAAACATCAAAGAATCTTTTATCTCCTTTATATTCAGAAATGAAAATATCATGACCAATACCAAATAATCTAAATTCACCTAATTTGATTCCTCTTTTTTCAGACTCCTCCCAGAGAACTTTAGTACGACCACTATCATCACTTTCAGGTGTATATGTTATTTTGCCTAATCCTATAAAAGTGAGAATTTTTATAAGAATTTGCCCAATTAAATCTATAAAAGAATCTGGAACAATTTTGCTCATCCAATTTGTCCAAGGTTCGATTAGTGCACTTAGTAATATTGACGTGCATGTAACAAAATGATTAACTTGAGCTCCTCCGCAATCTTTACAATATTTTTTTGATTTTTTCATCCCAATACTAAAATTTATTAATAAATTATTATTTTGACCTTAATATACATTGTCTTCGTTGTTCTTTTTTTATAATTTTAAATTAATCAAAAATTTAGTACGGGACAGGTATTATTCTATATAGTACCATATACATTCTTTATATTAAAAACAGATTTACCCCCACACCCACTTTTTTGAAGTTGAATCAACGCGCTTTTAGCGCATCAAAAAAGTGGGTGTGGGGGTTTAGTGTGCTATAGCAAAGCCAACTACATATTTAGCTCCAGATTTTTTGAGGATTTTTATTATTTCAGTGATTGTTCCTCCAGTGGTTGTGACATCATCTATTACAATAATAGTTCTGCCTTTTATAATATCTTTATTTTTTATTTTAAATACCCCTCGTACATTTTTAAGTCGTTTACTACGATTAGTAATTTTTGCCTGTGGAATAGTATCTATCATTTTAACAACAATTTGATTTTTTAATTCTAAAATTTCATCTTTTGACTGATGGCAAAAACCTCTAGCAATTGAATTTGCTTGATTATATCCACGCAATCTTGTCTTTTTTCTAGAAATTGGGACAGGAATTACAAATATAGGTCTACCGGGGGTAGATATTTTCATTTCTGAAATATCTTCAATAAAAAATTCATACAATAATTGACCTAATTTTTCTCCCAAATAACTTTTATTGTGGTATTTCAATTCCCAAATAGTTTTTTTAATTAAAGGATCTTGATAATCAAACATTGCTAGAATATCCTTGCTGGTTTCCCTCTCTGTTATTTTTATTTTTTGAACACAATATTCACATAATATTTCATTTTTTATTCCACAACCAAGACAGTACGGAGGGAAAAGTATGTTTAAAAATAAGTCCTTGATTCTTGTGATATTTAAAAATGATTTCATTTCCTTATTTTACTATATGTATGATATAATAGATATTAATCAAATGTATATTCCGTATGCAATTTGTAGTTAATATTTATTTACGGGGTTTGGAAGATAGTTTAAGTTTTTTGTTTGATATTAATTAATATAATAAGAAATTTAAAGATTTTTTTATTACATACGCAATGGACAATTCATTAAAAAAAATTATTTCTGATGGGTTAGTCAATATATCAAGTGTTTTTAGTTCTAAGAAAACGGGGAATGATTCATTGGGTATTGACATCGGCTCTTCATCAATAAAAGTTGTGCAATTAAAAAAGAAAAATGGAAAAGCCATACTTGAAACATATGGAGTTCTTTCTCTTGGTCCTTACAGCAATGCTGATATAGGAGCTGTTACAAATTTAAAGACAGAAGATATTTCACGTGCTTTAATCGATGTAATGAAAGAATCAAATGTAACTACAAAATCTGCTGTTATTTCGATACCCTCATTATCAAGTTTAATTTTCACTATTTCTCTACCGAATAAAATTGATGAAAACCAATTATCAATAGTTATTCCAATAGAAGCTAGGAAATATATTCCAGTTCCTATAACAGAAGTATCTTTAGACTGGTTTATAATTCCTGGTTTGGATGATTCAATGGAAAATGATGAAACTTATTCAAATAATTCTCAATCAAAAATAGAAGTTTTAGTGGTAGCAATCCATAATGATACAGTATCTCAATATCAAGAGATACTAAAAAAAACAGATTTACATTCAGACTCTTTTGAAATAGAAATTTTTAGTAGTATTCGTGCAACCTTAAACCATGATCTAGCTCCTGTTTTGTTAATAGATTTTGGGGCTTCAAAAACAAAGGTTTCTATTGTTGAGGCTGGAGTTGTTCGGGTCTTTCATGTTGTTAATCGTGGGTCACAAGATATTAGTAGAAATATATCGCAATCTCTTAATGTTACGTTTGAAGAGGCAGAGAGATTAAAGAGAACAGTTGGTCTTGATGCAAAAATGGATGAAAGAGTAGAAAAAATAGCACGATTATCTGTTGATTATATATTTACCGATATAAACAGTATTGTATTTGCTTATGAGAAGAAGTATAATAAAAATATTAGTAAAGTTTTTTTGGTGGGAGGGGGTTGTCTTTTGAGAGGATTATTAGAAGCCGCAAAAACCAATTTTCAAGCAGAAGTTGTACGAAGTAATCCTTTTTCAAAAATTGAAGCACCTGCATTTCTTGAACCAGTTCTAGAAGCGAGTGGTCCTGAGTTTGCCGTGGCGATAGGTTTAGCCCTTCGTCAATTGTCATAACATATAATTATGGAAAATTCATTTCAAACATCATTTATTCCAAAGAAACCGATTGTTTCTAATTTGGGTGGAGATAAAGAGCCAAGAAGCCTTTTTTCTTGGATTGCAATTTTTTTACTAATAGTTTCTATTGTAACTTCAATTGTGTTATTTTTTTATAAAATTTATTTAACAAAACAGAGAGTTTTGGCATCAGAATCATTGATATTAGCAAGAGATAGTTTTGAGAAAGAAACAATAGATGAATTAGAATTATTTGATAAAAGAACAGAATCAGCTAAAACTATTCTTGGTAACCATATTGTTTTTTCCCCAATGTTTGCATTACTTGGAGATATCACAATTCCTTCAATTCAATATACAAATTTTGCTCAGCAAACAAGTGATGGGGGTTATATTGTAAACATGGAAGGCAGGGCTCGTGATTATAGGTCAATTGCTCTTCAAGCAGATATGTTTAATAGTGTCAGGGGTCGTTCTTTTAATAATGTTTTATTTTCAAATTTAATGAAAGACAAAAATAATAATATTAGTTTTGATCTTAAGTTTAATGTTGATCCAGATTTACTTTCGTATGAAAAAAACGTCTTAAAAGAACAAGGAATTTCAAGTAATTCAGATACAACGTCTACTACATTATCAGGGGGTTTAGGAAATCAAACTCAATAATCTTATGAAATTAATCTTTCCAATTTTATTTTTGATAATAGCTGTCGCTTTATTTTTTGTGATGGTTGATCCTCTCTATAAAGAAGTAAAACAATTAAAAACAGACATGTCTACTTATAGTATTGCACTTAATAATTCAACTGAATTACAAAAGGTTAGAGATTCTCTTCTGGAAACATACAAAAATGTAAAAAAAGAAGATAAGGACCGATTGATTCATTTATTACCTACTACTATCAATAATATTGAATTGATTCTCGAGATTGAAAAAATAGCAAATCTTCATGGAATGCCAATTGGTAATATCAAATTTGAGACAAAAAATTTAGAAAATCAAGAAACAAAAACAGATAATATTATTGTTGCAGAAAATGATCCTGCAGATTATCTTCCGTATGGCATTTTTCCAATGGAATTTGTGATCGAAGGGAAATATGAAACATTTGTTTCTTTTTTGAAAGATTTGGAACATAATCTTCGCCTAGTTGATATAAAGTCGATATCTTTTGATGTTCCAAATGTAATAGTATCTACGATCCCGAGTGTGACTGATTCAAATATTTATAGTTACACATTAAAAGTTGATACATATTGGCTTAAATAATATGAAAATAATTTATAATAAATTTTTAATAATATCTACAATCTTTCTTTTTATTAGTGGAGTATATTTATATTTTTCCAATCAATTAAATTCCGAAACGATAGTTCCGGTTGCTTTTGGAAGTTCATTGTCAAGCACAACAGGGGAAGAAGTAAATTTAGCAACCTCTCTGGCTGGTGATAAAATATCTTCAGATATTTCTTTTCTTTCAACATTGGTATCTTTAAATAAAATAAATATAGATACTACCTTGTTTATGAATGAATCTTTTAAAATGCTTGTGAATAATGCGGTAAAAATAGAACCAGTTGTTGCGGGCAGATCAAATCCTTTTGCCCCAATAGATATTAATAAAATAAATAGTATTATTATTACTCCAAATGTAGTTACAAATCAACCTACTCAAATTACTGATAAAACTGCAATATTGAATGGAACGGTGAATTCAATAAATGGGGTTGCAAATACTTATTTTGAATATGGGACGACTCAGGATTTAAAATTATTTACTTCTGTAGTTGAGCAATCACTTGTTGGTACATTTATTAAAAATGTTTTGGATTTAACTCCCAAAACTAACTATTTCTTTAGAGCATGTGCAAAAGTTAATAATATTGCACTTTGTGGAGATATAGTTTCATTTATGACGAACTAATTTTCATGGTACTTATAGAAGAGCTTTTAAAGAGAGGTATTATTAAGGGAGATGATGCTCTTAGGGTTATAAAAGTGGCCGAAGAAAAATATAACGGCAACATTGACCAAGCACTTCTAACTGTAGACATTGATGAAAAAAAGGTATTGAAAGCCAAAGGAGATATTTTTGGTATTCCTACTAAAGATGTTAATCCGAAGGAAGTTGCTTCTTCAGTTCTTAAATTAATTCCAATCGAAGCAGCTAAAATATATCAGTTCATCCCAATTCGATTGACTGATAGTTTTTTAGAAATTGGAATTATTGATCCGGAAAATGTTCAGGCTGTGGATGCTTTAACTTTTATAACAGCAAAATTAAATAAACCATTTAAATTATTCTTAATTGCTACATCTATTTATAATAAATTAATAGATGCCTATGAAGGGAATAGTAATCTTGAAGTTGACCAAGCTTTAAATGAACTTGATTCTGAAATAGCTGAAGCCAGTGATGGAGGGGTGGTGATAGAAAGTGGGACAAAAACCTCAGATAATTTAAAACCAGGAGAAGAAGAAAAAATTGTAGTTGATGCCCCGATAATAAAAATAGTAGCGGTTATTTTAAGAAGTGCAATAGAGGGACTTGCTTCAGATATTCATATTGAAAATACAGGAGAAAAAGTTAAAGTTCGTTTTCGTGTTGACGGGATTCTTCATACCTCAATTACTTTACCATTAAATGTTTACAATGGAGTAGTTGCTCGTATTAAAATTCTTTCGAAATTAAGACTTGATGAAAAACGTAAACCACAAGATGGTGGATTCTCCGCTAAAATTGATAATCGTAAAATTGATTTTCGAGTCTCAACTTTGCCAACTTATTATGGAGAAAAGATAGTATTAAGAATTCTTGATTCACAGAAAGGAATACATATTCTTAATGATTTAGGTTTATCAGAAGAAAATTTAATTCTTGTTAGGGATGCTATTACTCGTCCATATGGATTGATATTGATGACTGGACCTACTGGTTCTGGTAAAACCACATCTTTGTATTCAATGTTAAGTGAGCTTAATAAAGAAGATCGAAATATTGTTTCCTTAGAGGATCCTGTAGAATATAAAATTGATGGAGTTAATCAGTCTCAAATTATGCCAGAGATTGGTTATACTTTTGCTTCAGGGTTGCGTTCAATTTTACGTCAGGATCCAAATATTATTTTAGTAGGAGAGATTCGAGATAAGGAAACCGCTGAGCTTGCAATTCAAGCTGCTCTTACTGGTCACTTAGTTCTCTCTACTCTTCACACAAATAATTCTGTTGGGGCAGTTCCTCGTCTTATTGATATGGGGATAGATCCATATTTGATAGCTCCTACTTTAATTCTTTGTATTGCACAACGCTTAGCTCGCAAGATTTGTCCAACTTCTAAACACCAAATTCCTATTGATGAATCAACTAAACTTATGCTTGAAAAACAATTTGCTGATTTACCTTCTGAGTTCAGATCGAAATTAAATATAGGTGATCATATTTATGAAGCTGTCCCTTCTCCTGAAAGTGCATCAGGTCTTTCTGGTCGTATTGCTTTGTTTGAAATGTTTAAAATAGATAAAGAAATGCAAAACATTATTCTTAAAAATCCAACAGAAGAAGAAATCTACAATCTTGCTCGCTCTCGTGGAATGCTTACCCTTCGGGAAGATGCTATATTAAAAAGCATAAAAGGAGATGTTCCCCTGCAAGAGATTTATAACTTTTAGAAAAATTTGTATATTATATAGATTTTAGAACGATGGTTTTCATACATTAAGTAAATAAAATTATATGTTTCATTTGCTTATGATCCTTGTTTACTGTTATAATATAAAATATGGAAAAAGATTTAAAAAAAATTTTAATAGTAGATGATGATAGTTTCCTTCTCGATATGTACGCACTTAAATTTGGTAAATCTAATTTTAGTGTTTCTACTGCTCTGGGTCCTGAATCAGCCCTTGAAAAATTGCGCAATGGACTTTCTCCAGAAATAATTCTTTTAGACATCATGATGCCAGTTATGGACGGTTTTGAACTTTTAACAAAAATAAAGGAAGAAAATATCTCTCCAAATTCGATTTTTATATTTCTTTCAAATAGGGGACAACCTTCAGACATAACCCAATCTGAAGCATTAGGAGCATCAGGGTATATAGTTAAGGCTTCTTGTACTCCAAGTGAGGTTATTGAAAAAGTGGTAAATATAATTAATAAAACGAAAGAAGAATAATATGGATCCCGTTAGAAGCCACGATCGCAATTTAAAATATAAACAAAGTTATGAAAATAGATTACAGAAAAATTAATAGTATAACATGTCAGATACGCGAGTTGATCGCAATCTGCTTCTAAACGGGATGGATTATAAAAAACTTCTACATGATTTAATTGAAAACTTAGTGAATGAGGATGGCTCAGATTTGCATATGGGTGCAGGACGTAAGCCAGCTATAAGAATAAATGGGCAACTTGTTTTTTTGGTTAATTATAATGTAATGACAGAGATTGATATTTTAGGTGTTTTAGAAGTTCTTGTTGGAAAAGAAAGAATAAAAAAATTCCAAGAAAATAAAGAAGTAGATTTTTCTAGTAATTTAAACGAAGGCAAAATTCAATTGAGAGGTAATGCCTTTTTTCAGCGAGGAATGATCTGTATTGCTATTCGTCTGATTCCAAAAGCAAAAACTTTTGAAGATTTAAATTTACCAATAATTCTTAAAGAATTTACTAGAAAGAAGCAAGGATTTTTTCTGGTTGTTGGTCCTGTTGGGCAGGGTAAGTCTACAACTTTATCAACTATGGTTAATTTAATAAATAATGAATCAGCTGCTCATATTATAACAATAGAAGACCCTATCGAATTTATCTATCAACCTGACAAATCAATAATTGATCAGAGGGAAGTTGGAGTAGACACGGGAGATTTTCTTGGGGCACTTAAATCGACTTTCCGTGAAGATGCTAATGTTATTCTTATTGGAGAGATGCGTGATAGTGCTACTATTGCAGCTGCTGTTACCGCTGCAGAAACAGGACACTTAGTTCTTTCGACCTTACATACAAACAATGCATCTCAAACAATAGATCGTATTATTGATTCATTTGCTCCAGAACAGCAAGGACAAATTCGTTTACAATTAGCTTCCAGTTTAATCGGAATATTCTCTCAAAGATTAATTCCTCGTATTACTGGTGGACGAGTCCCTGCTTATGAACTTTTAATAAACAATAAAGCAATAGCTAACCTAATTCGTGAAAAAAGAACTCACGAGATAGATACAGTTCTAGAAACTTCTTCTCATGAAGGAATGATGGATATGAATAGATGTCTTATTGATTTAGTTCAAAGAGGTGAGATAAGTTTAGAAAGTGCTTATGAATATGCTATTAATCCTAAGGCCTTAGAGCAAATGTTTTAATTTATGCTATTTAATTACGAAGCGATTACAAATACGGGCGAGAAGAAAATTGGTTCTGTTGACGCAAAATCAAAAGATTCAGCTATTCTTGCTGTTCAAGGCAGAGGATATATATTATCTTCATTAAAAGAAAGTACTACAAAAAAAAATAAATTCAATATTTCCTTTTTTGGAAATAGTAAAATTCCCATGAAAGATATCGTGATTATGTCACGTCAAATGTCAACTTTATTTGAATCACAAGTCGCGGCTCTTAAAGCTTTTAATTTACTTGCTGAAAATACGGAAAACAAAAAATTATCTGGAATTTTAAACGAAGTTGCCGAAGATATTAAGGGGGGGGTTTATATATCTCAAGCTTTGTCAAAACATCCAGAAGCCTTTTCTGATTTTTATGTAAATATGGTTAAGTCTGGAGAAGAATCAGGAAAATTAACTCAATCTTTTTCTTATCTCGCTGATTATCTTGATCGTCAATATCAACTTACTTCTAAGACAAAAAATGCCCTTATTTATCCGGGATTTGTGATAGGAGTTTTCCTTATTGTCATGGTTATGATGTTTACCTTCATAATTCCTAAGTTAGCTATAATTATTAAAGAATCAGGTGTAGATGTGCCATTTTTTACAAAAATTATAATGTCGGTAAGCGATTTGTCTGTTAGATATGGTATATTTTTTCTTATTATTATAGTTATTTTTGTTATTTATTTAATTAATTTTTCTCGATCGCCTTCTGGTAAAATGTATTTTGACAGGTTAAAAATTAATTTTCCTATTATCCGTAATATTTATACAAAACTTTATTTATCGAGGATATCTGATAATATGGACACAATGCTTTCTTCGAGTATTCCAATTGTCCGAGCTATTGAATTGACGAGTGCTGTAGTTGGTAATCGTGTATTTGAAAATATCTTAAATGAGATTGCAGAAGTGGTAAAAAGTGGAAGTTCTCTTTCCGAAGCTTTTTCAAAGCACAAAGAAATTCCTTCTATAATGTCTGGAATGATTCGAGTAGGGGAAGAAACAGGGTCACTGGGTAATATCCTAAAAACATTAGGGCATTTCTATAATCGAGAAGTAAATGAAGCCGTTGATACTATGGTGAGCTTAATTGAACCAGTTATGATAATTATGTTAGGCCTTGGAGTAGGGATTCTACTTTCGTCAATTTTGATGCCGATTTACAATATTGCTGGCGGGGTGAATTAAAAGATATCCACAGTTGTGATATCTTGAGTTTATTGTAAAATTATATGATACAATATAGTAAGTATTATTATTATTATTAAATAAGGTCGTGTCTTTTAAAAAAAGACAAATTATTAAAGTTTCCGCTTAATGCGGACCCGCTTAAAGCGGAAAAATATTATGCAAAAAAATAGAGGTTTTACATTAATCGAATTGTTGGTCGTTATTGCAATCATTGGTATATTATCATCAGTTGTTTTAGCTTCTCTTAATACTGCTCGTGCAAAAGGTGCAGATGCAGCAATTAAATCAAACCTAGCAAACCTAAGAGCTCAGGCTGAGATTTATTATGATGGTAATAGTTCTAATTATGGTACAGCAACAATTGCAGCTGCTGCAACCATAGCCGCTTGCTCTACAGCAAATACACTTTTTGGTACGGCATCCAATCCTTCGCTAAATGCAGGAATTGTAGCAGCTTCATCAGCTGGTTCTCAAGCTACATGTGCTGTAGGAAAATTGGCAACAGATACGAACGCTACTAGCTGGGCAGTATCTGTTCCTTTGAAAACATCTGGCTCTTGGTGTGTTGATTCAACTGGTGCTTCTAAAGCTTCAACTGCTACAGGAGGTGGAGCCTCTGCTGCTGCTACTTGTTAAGTTTAGATATTATCTTACAAAACAAAAAAAACCACACTTGTGTGGTTTTTTTGTTTTGTGCATGATATAATAATACACAGAGTATTATTATTAAATAAGGTCGTGTCTTTTTATAAAAGACAAATTATTAAAGTTTCCGCTTAATGCGGACCCGCTTAAAGCGGAAAAATATTATGAAAAAAAATAGAGGTTTTACATTAATCGAATTGTTGGTCGTTATTGCAATCATTGGTATATTATCATCAGTTGTTTTAGCTTCTCTTAATACTGCTCGTGCAAAAGGTGCAGATGCAGCAATAAAGTCAAATATGGCAAATATGAGAGCCCAAGCTGAACTTATTTATGATGGAGATGGAGATTATGATGCTGTTTGTGGAGCCAATAGTGTTGCTCAAAATGCAACAATTGCGTCTGCTATCTCAGCAATTAATACTTCTTCTGGAAGTACAGCTGTCTGTGCTAAACCTGCATCTGGGGCAGCTACAACATGGGTTATTTCTTCTGCGTTAAAGTCAGCTGGTTTTTGGTGTGTAGATTCAACTGGTGCTTCTAAATCTGTTGGTGCTAATGTGGCAGCAGCAGCAACTTCTTGTTAAGTTTAGATGTTTTATAAAGCAAAAACCACCCAGTATGGGTGGTTTTTAGTTATGAATATTGTGATATATTTTATTATCTATGATATACTAAACAGTAGGTTATAATAAAGGTCTATCGTTTGTCGATAATTAAAATTTTAAAATTTATCATGTTAAAAAATAAAAAGCAGTCTGGTTTTACACTTATTGAACTTATAGTTGTTGTCGCGATCATTGGTATTTTGTCGACAATTGTTATTGCATTTTTGGGTAATGCCAGAGCTAAAAGTAAAGATAATGCAGTCAAATCTGAATTAAATCAAGTTCGTACTCAGGCTGAATTATATTATGCTACTGGTAGTACTTATGAAGGTGTTTGTGATATTGCTTCTGACAGCTTAGTTCCCAAGGGTATTAATGGGATGATTTTAAGTGCTGGGAAGATAAATGGCTATAATACTCCGGTAAATGTTGAGAATCAAGTAGCTCCGAGACCTGTTGCATGTAATGATGTTGCTAATCTTTGGGCGGCACAAGTTCCATTGAAAAATGAGACAGGGTATTATTGTGTTGATTATACAAGAAAAGGAATAGTCACTACTTATAGTATTGTTGATTATCAAGGTAATCCCGCTGCTTTTTGTCGATAATCTATATAATAAAAACACATTCTAGTTTACTAGGATGTGTTTTTATCTGTCTACTCAAAATGTTATCCTTTAATTATTATAGTCTCTACCAAAAAACATCTTAGAATGTTATACTATAACTATGAACACACTCATCTTTGTTTTCATTTTTTTACTAGGAACTATTATTGGGAGTTTCTTAAATGTAGTTATTTATCGATTTAATACGGGTAAATCAATAACTAATGGTCGATCAATTTGTATGACTTGTAATAGAAACTTGAGATGGTATGAATTAATTCCAATTTTTAGTTTTTTGATTCAGTCGGGTAAGTGCCGTCGTTGTGCAAGTCATATATCTCATCAGTATCCGCTTGTGGAAGCTATAACTGGTATAATTTTTACTCTTATAGCTTTTAAGTTTTTACCTGTTCTTTATATCTCGTATTGGCAATTTATATTTTTTATAATTTTGTTTATTTTTATATTTTCTCTATTAATTGTCATTTCAGTTTATGATTTAAGGCATAAGATTATTCCAGATAAATTAGTATTTATTTTTATTTTTATTTCTTTCTTATCTATTTTTGTAAATTATGATTTGTTTGGCCCATTACTTAAACTGCCTTCTTATATTTCATTGATTTCTGGACCAGTACTTGCCTTACCTTTTGTTCTTTTGTGGTTGTTCTCGAAGGGTCGACTTATGGGATTAGGAGACGGTAAGCTAGTGCTTGGTATTGGTTGGATGCTTGGAATGCCACAAGGAATTTTTTCAATAATATTGTCATTTTGGATAGGAACAATTGTTGGAGTATTTTTAATATTCTTATCAAATAAGAAAATGAATATGAAAACAGAGATACCGTTTGCCCCATTTTTAATCTTAAGTGCATTGATTACTTTCTTGTTTAATCTTGATGTTTTTTCTTTAATCAAATTGTTTAGTAGATAGTTATGGTGTTATGTTTTATTTTATAAATGACTTCTAAAAATTTTTACAAAAATAAATATAAAATTAAATTTCCTCGACTTAATTACACTAAAGGCGTAACTCTAATTGAACTTATTGTTGTGATTTTAATTTTTATGATTATTTCTAGTATTACAATTTTTAATTATGGCAAATTTCGTTCTTCTCTTTCGGTTCAAAATCTTGCCGACGATATAGCTCTATCTGTCCGGAGAGCTCAAGGTTTTGCGATTGGTGTTCGTGGTTCTGGGGGTAGTTTCACTCCTGGATACGGTATTCATTTGACCTCAAAATCTACCACGTCTTTATATCAAGGCTCAAATAAATCTTTTATTCTATTTACAGATATAAGTGGAGAAGGTCAATATAATAATTCTACAAGTACTTGCGGAAATCCGACCTCAAATGATGAGTGTCTTGAATTAATAAATATAATAACTACTGATAAGATAGAATCGATATTTAAAAATAACGAAACAACGGCTATAGCGCCAACCGATACAATAGACATATTATTTAGGAGACCAAATCCAGAACCAATTTTTTGTCATAGATATGGGGGGACAGGTGCATGTACATCAAGTATTTCAAGTATAAAAATTAAAATAGCGACTGAAGCAGATTCTTCAATTAATAAAATAATAACTATTTATAATAATGGTCAAATAAGTGTATCAGGTAGTTTATGATTAAAATAAAAGATCTACAAAAAAATAATAAAGGGTTTACCCGGTTAGTAGATTTTGCCGATGCGACTTCGTCGCGCGCTAAAAGCGCTTCGGCAAAATTCACTACCGGGTTTACCTTGATAGAGTTGATGGTTGCTACATCCATTTTTGTTATTATAATGCTTGCATCTATGAGCTCTCTTTTTGTGATGTTAGATGCAACAAAAAGTTCAAAGGCTTTACGTTTTGCTATGGATAATGTTAATTTTGCAATGGAAAGTATGACAAGATCTATTCGTATGGGTAAAAATTATTACTGTGTACAAGCTGGAGACGCTATGCCAAGTGAATTAGATGTTACAAATGATTGTCAAAACGGAGGAACGCTTTTCTCTTTTATTCCTCAAGAATCTACTACTAGAGTTGGGTATAAAATTGCGAATGTTGCTAATAGTACATATCATACAATAGAAAAATGCGATGATACATTTGGTTGTATTCCAATTATCTCCCCTGATGTAAATATAGAAAAATTAAAATTCTTCGTGAAAGGTTCATCTGATGATGATATACAAGCGAGTGTTTATATTATAATAAAAGGGACAGTTATGGTTAAGGGAGTTGCGACGTCTTTTGCTATTCAAACACTAGCTTCACAACGTAATTTTTAAATATGATTAATCCACAAATAAAAAAGAATAGGGGGTTTACCCACACACCAAGTTTGGTATTATTGCCTAGTTTTTTAATTATATATTTTGATTATGCTAAAATAATATGAAAAAAATAACCTCAAAATTTTTCTTTAGAAATTGCAATAAAAAAACAATATCAAACTTAGTGTCGGGGTTTACCCACACACCAAGTTTGGTATTATTGCCTAGTTTTTTAATTATATATTTTGATTATGCTAAAATAATATGAAAAAAATAACCTCAAAATTTTTCTTTAGAAATTGCAATAAAAAAACAA
>Ga0247841_10005636_pt1 | contig 20039 bp, 17 predicted proteins | sample LaCruzMarch2015__2_FD_192410 | JGI IMG/M metagenome (GOLD analysis project Ga0247841, IMG submission 192410) | Freshwater microbial communities from meromictic Lake La Cruz, Castile-La Mancha, Spain - LaCruzMarch2015_18m | ecosystem: Environmental > Aquatic > Freshwater > Lake | place: Spain... | reverse complement strand
CGTCGTACGCTTGAATGAAGAAGAAATAAGCGCCCGGCACCTCGGACTTGAATTCTCCTTCATCGAGTATTTGAACTAGCTGCTTCTCTTTCGGGGCTCCGGCCGATTTCTTCTGCAAGTCACTGATGCCGTTTCGGAATTCCTGGAGAAAGGCGCTTAGAGGGTCTTTGACGGGAGTATGCGCGGCCACATTAATTCTGCTTCTGAAGTTGTCTATCAGGTCCGGGGCCTGAAAGACCAGATAGTAATTTCCTTTCGGTTTATCTAATTTTATCCAGGTCGCGGGATATTTCAATGTGAAGCCGTACTCTTCGCTAGTGAACACTTTGTAATCCTGCGCCCCTGACAACCCCGGCAGGAAGAGCGCAACAATCGTCACCAGCATCGCTATTCGCGAATAAAACCCCGCCCTTAGCAAACTCATCGGACAGTCTCCTTTCGCCCGGGCCTCCGGCAAGTAAAGGGGATCATAACAGGAAAACGCTCGTACGGTCAAGCCTTTCTCCCTGTCGCCCTGTCCCCGCAACTCACTTGTACCGCGATCCCCGCCATTCAATACCGGTATCGGAAACTATGGCAACGAGGGCAATAAACGCTATCCAAGCGCTTATAGCGAGACCCACAGGCGCAGCCAAAGCCCATGTCCAACTTGCGCCTTCTTGCCTGAGAAACACGACCAGAGGTACGATTACTCCCAAGGTCCCGAATCCGGCAACTGCAAGGGCCGCCAACTCTACCCCGGTCCGGCCCCCCAATGCCACTGTTACCAAAGCCAGGACAAAGAACATAGACAGAATAAACAGTACGACGTAGTTGGCCAGAAGATGCGCAATCCTGGGGATGCTCTTTTCGAGAGCGCCGTACAGAGTTCGTTTCCAGAAACGGCAGATGTCAGGGAGTCCCTCAAAGGAGCGGGTGCGAACCCGCGGCCCATCCCTCATGACCATCAGTCTGCCGCCGTTTGCTTTGACCGTTTTGCTGAGCGCGACGTCTTCGGAGACTTCACCTCTGAAACGCTTCCACGTTCCCGCTTCCACATAAGTCTGTTTGCGCATCACGATGAAAAAACCGCAGGCCAGGGCTGCGCTCTTCGCGGGGTCGTTCACTTCCGGGAGTGGGTAGAAATAGGATAGACCGAATGCCAGATGGGGATAGACCACATTCTCGCAGAATCCCCTGACCGTGAACCTTGGGAAGAGGCTCAGCATGTCCAGCCTCGAGGCCAGGAAGATCTTGAGAGTACGTTTCAGGGCATCCGGACTCCACAGGGCATCCGCATCCGTGAACACGAGCACATCCCCCTCGGCCTGTTCAGCCGCTCGATATAGAGCATGGGTCTTGCCGGTCCAGCCTTCGGGCAGAGATTCGATGGAAAGCACTCGGATCCGGGAATCGTCGCGAGCAAAAGACTCTATGATCTCCAAGGTTTTATCGGAACTCCGGTCATTAACCAGAATCAGCTCGAAATCCGCGTAATCGGAAGCGAGAACGGACCTGACCGTCTCCGCAATGTGCAGAGCTTCGTCCTTGGCCGGAACAATTACGCTCACGAAAGGCAGGGATTCCACCGCGCATTCTTTAAGGGCGCCCGCCATTCTCGCTTCTGCTCTCAGACCCCTGAAGAAGAGCGAACCCAAACGGGTCAATTCGACCAAAACGGCAAGGCCGAGCAAGGTCCCCGCCCATGCAACCCAATCAGGCAATATCTCAATCCTTTTATAAAACCGTTCACGGGGATTCCCGAGACTGACATCCCGGGCACTCCATCCAGCAAAAACCATGTCCGCCCACGGTGGCGGCACAGCCTTTCCGCGTTCTCGGGAACAGCCTACAAAGAACTCCGACGCCGGACCGGCGCGGCATCAATCTGATAAGGCTCCGGACTATTGAGGGGAAGTGGTTCTGATTTTCACTAAATGCCGACCTGCGAAGGGGTCATCTGAAAGAGCGCGTGAAAGATTTTTCTTTTTCTCGATCCTGTCGGCCGCGGAATGGTCCTGCCGGGCATGATCGGGCCTGCTCATCCGTTCGTTGACCAGGGCTCGACTCCGGTAGGCGCCCGCGCTGTTCGGATTAAGCCGGATCGCCGTGGAAATGTACACGTAGGCATCAGCCAGGAACCCTCTCTGCATCAGATCGTTTCCAGCCTCGACATACGAATCCGCGTTAGTTGGATCATCGTCGTATATTAGAAATTCTTCGCGAGAGAAATCGCTTTCCCCACGGCTGTTCCACGCTGTGACAGCCATCGCGTAAAACTGGCATTTTTCCAACCCCACGAGTATCACGGAAGAATCCTTGGAATCCACGGTAAACCTGTACTCTCCCGGTTCCTTTCCCCCGAACAGGGTGTAATGTGATGCCCCGGAAATTCGGTCCCAAGAGACGCGAAGACCGCTCTGTACAAGCTCAAACCTGAGCCCCGAGGGCTGGGCCGGAGGCCCGGTCGCTCTATCGCGAACTCCTGAACCGCACGACGCCAGGCACAAAGTACCAACCAGCAACGCTATGATTGATAATGAGCGGTTCATGACTAACGACGACCCCACCTACAGGGCAAGAGCCTGGAGCGACGCCCTGGGTGCAGCGTTTCACACGTTCCTTTACATTGGAACACCACCGTCTCCCGGTCGCTCCCTATCCGGCCGGGAAAAGATCGGTGCGCCGGTGGTTCCCGGACCTGCCGCCGCTGCCGGCCCATCAGGTCATCGCAGGGGTTTGTCACCTTCCCTGCAATAGGAAATTATGTTGTCTTTTCTTCGGTAATGCAACCCTTTTTCGCATCGCGCGCGTTTTGCCCTTTTCCGTGGCAGTTTTCCGGCGCATAGGGCTCTGGTTGCGGCCTCTGAAGAGTTTGACTTGGGGCATGGTCTGTGGTATAAGGCAGGCGCTGTAAGAGTTAAAGCCTGTGATACCCAAGTGTTAACTGCAAAAACTATAAAGGAGTTCCAAGTGGTGGCAAACTTATTGTTCGCGAAAGCTTTTTGGCGGATTTCGATCCTCGCCATCTTGGTCCTCGGTGCAATCTCTCCCGCTTTCTGCGCCCAGGACGACAAGGTGCTGGCGAAAATCGGAAACCAGACCGTGACCGAAGCGGATCTCAACGAGATGGCCGACGCTGTCCCTGAGAGATTCAGGCCCCTCTACACCACGCCTGAAGGCCGAAAGAAGACCCTGGACTACATCGTCAATGTGTACGTCCTTGCGGCAGAGGCTCAAAAACAAGGCCTCGACAAGGCGCCTGAAATCCAGAAGCTTATCGATTTTACCAGAAAAGACCTCCTTGCCAGGCTCTATCTGGACAAGATGACCAAAGACGTGCCGGCCCCGTCAGAGCAGGAAGCCAAGGATTTCTACGAGAATAACAAGAGCCAGTTCACCACTCCGGAGAGCCTCCACCTCCATCACATCCTGGTTAAAACCGAGAAGGAAGCAAAGGATGTCCTGAAGAAGCTGGAAAAGGGCGAGAAATTCGCTGATGTAGCGAGTCAGGTCTCAATCTGCCCCAGCAAGGGCGAGGGCGGCGACCTTAAGTGGATGCCCAAAGGAAGCCTGCTTCCGGAGATCGAAGAAGTCGCCTTCAATATGAAAAACGGCCAGATTACAGGCCCTGTAAAGACCAAGTTCGGGTTCCACGTGCTTTTCGTGGAAGACCGCAGGCCGCCGCAGGAAAATTCCTACGACCAGGTCAAGGACTATATCGTGGAGCAACTGAAGTTCCAGAAGCAGCAAGACCACTACGAAAAACTGGCGGATGACCTTAAGAAGCAGATGAACGTACAAATTCTGGCTCCCCCCGAACAATCTGGCTCACCCATCCCGGCCGGTCCACCGGATCCGACTACTCCTGCCGCACCGCCTGCAGGCCCCAAATGATTTCGGCAACGACCATGGGCCGCCTTGGTTGACCGCAGCCCTCACCTCCGAAAGAGGAGAGGGCTGCCCCGGCCCCAAGTTTGAGGGTTCGGACCTGACGGTGGACCAGCGGTGCCACGTTAGTAATTTCCGCAAGTTGATCCCCTCCCGCCAAGGGAGTGGAATTGAAATCACCTGAAATAATAACTTGTTATTCCTCTCCTCTGGCGGGATGGGTTAGGGGAGGGGTGGTCGCCTTTTCTTGACGCCCAGGGAGGTGAAGGGAGGGGGAGATCACTCGTCGAGAGGGACGAACATGTCCTCGGCTTCTTCAACGATCCCGCTCATGTCGCCGACCTGCTGCTGTATCCTGTCGAAAGCCTCTTCCGCTGCCCTGGTCTTGAGGTCTTCCTCTCGCATCATCAAAGAGACTAGGTCATGAAAATATCCTTCGTCCACCATATGGATCCTAGTCAGAATGTCGAGAGTCTCCTCGTCGGAAACCTCCAGGTCGTCGGGCTTCAGTTCGCCTCGATCGAGTTTAACCAAGAAGTCCGCCGGAAAAGATGCCGATTCATCATCCTCAGTCTGGTCCGCATTTCCCACCGACGGCTTAAGGATCTTGTCCTGGAAGGCTGAGGCCACGACCTTGGGGTCCAGATTGCGGAGCAATTTGGCAAATTCGGCCTCATCCTGCTCCAGGAAACTCACCATCCAATGGTAGGCTGTCTGAGGGTCTGTCCCCGCCGTGGATGAAAACAACTCGGGATCCAGGTCCAGGACAGCCTGCACCCGATCGGGCTTCATGAGGGAGAGTACCCCGATGTGGGTGCTGCTCTGCGACTTCATAATCCGAAAGAGAGTTCTGTCTCCCAGCCCCTCAACCACCGGTCGGCTCTTGTCGTCTTCCATCAAGAACAGGAGTTCCTGTGCCCCTTTCGGATCTCGCAGAGCTTGATGGCTGACGAGAGAGATCTGTTCCTCGGTAGAGAGAGACTCCATAAGTTCGGAGGCCTCTTGTCGATCGGTTTTGATGAGGTCCAGCACTCGCCTGCCGTCTTCGGAAATCGGAACGAGAAAACCTTCCTGCTGCATGTGTCTCAGTCTCCCTCACGTTCCATCCACCGCGGGTCCTCGATGGACCGGATGGTCTCGTACGTGGTGTCGTCCCCGCCGAAATCCTCCGGCAGCCAACCCTCGTCCGGCGGCGCGTATGTTTCCCCGAGACTGAGCATCACTCGCCGTCTTTCTCTGCTGATGGTCATCAACTGTAAAGCTTTCACCATATTAGCGGCGATCTCGTCATCGACCGAGTCGCGAAACGCGAAGATGATCTGCCTCAGCCGCGCCGCCTGAGATTTGTCCAAATCAATTCCTTTCGTGGCCAGGACCTCCTTTAACGTAGGGGCCGTATCGCCGTTCAGCGAATTCACGAGGAGGTTCATGAGGTTCCTGGACAGCCGAAGGAAGTGCCTCATGCTGAATGCAAGGGTCAGAGAATCCATTTGGAGCGGGTTCGATTCCACCACGCCGAGATAATCCAGCTCCCTGCCGGAATTCTCGGAACAGAACTCCTCGAGGCTCTTAAATTCCTCGCTCAGTTCAGGGCTGACAATAATCTCTTCTTCTGACGTAGACATTTCTCCCTCCCTCCCGCCGTTGGGCTATGTTATTGTAATCAGTTCCTGGCTGGGTTGCAAGAGTACATTTGACGGACTATGGATCGTAATATCGGAAGGTTAATGGCACAGAGGGAGGACTATGCGAAAAGCAACCGGAAAATCGGTGCTCGTGACCGGCGGTGCAGGGTTCATCGGGAGTCATCTTGTGGAGGGGCTCCTCGAACGCGGCGCCGAGATACGTGTTCTTGACAATTTCAGCACCGGCAAGATCGAAAACATCGAGGCCCTCGGTAACGGCCAATTCGGACCGGGCCGGGATTTCCAGTTGATAGAAGGCGACATCAGGGATGCCGACACGCTGGATCGAGCGGTGGATGGGGTCGGCGCAATCTATCATCAGGCTGCGCTCGGGAGCGTCCCGCGCTCGGTCGCGGACCCCATGAGTACACAGCAGGTCAACGCGGACGGGACCCTCAATGTGTTCCTTGCCGCAAAAAAGCACAAGGTTGCTCGCGTGGTGTACGCATCATCGTCTTCGGTATACGGTGACAGCCAAGTCCTTCCCAAGCGGGAAGGCACCGAGGGGGTCCCCATGTCGCCGTACGCTCTTACAAAGCGGGTCAACGAGGACTACGCGCGCCTTTTTGGACAACTCTACGAGCTGGAGACCATAGGCCTGAGGTACTTCAACGTGTATGGTCCGCGACAGGACCCTGCATCGCAGTATGCGGCAGTGATTCCCCGGTTCATTACGGCCCTTTTGGCGGGTCATCCGCCCGTTGTCTATGGGACCGGGGAGCAGAGCAGGGACTTCACCTACGTAAAAGACGTGGTGCAAGCCAATATCATTGCTATGGAAGCTCCTGCGTCAGCCTGTGGGGCCGCGTACAATATCGGACGAGGCGACCGGGCCAGTCTTCTGGAGCTACTGGCAATCCTTCAAGATTTGTTGAATACCAAGATCCAGCCGAGACACGACCCCCCCAGACCGGGCGACGTGATGCATTCGTCCGCGGATGTTTCGCTGGCACGGGAAGCTCTGGGGTTCTCTGCACAGTCGGATCTGCCAACGGGCCTGCGAAATAGCATCCAGTGGTATCGCGAGAATTTCTGATGTGGTGCTAAAGAGACGGTGTGTGTGGTGTATAAAAATGAAAACCCGGGGCGGGGTCAGGAAGGAAGCGCCGGGTTTTCGCGCTTGCCGGCCGGATGCCGGTAAGTTGATTTATAATAGCATACTCGGACCGTAAAGGTCAAGAAATGCTTCAATGAATGGGTCGAACTATTCTCCACAATACTATCAATTCAATGTTGTACGGAGGTGGAAGATAAGACGGGGAATTCCCAATAGTCGCTCGGAAGGCTGCAATGACTGGCGGGCACAAATAAAAAGAGCCCGACCCTAACCCCTGTACCCTCTGTCGGACTCAAACAAAGCCGGGAAAAATTATCCCGGACCACAAAATGTTGTTTAAACGTGGGTAAGATACATGCAAGGCGTATTCTTGTCAAACTAGAAAGTACTTTAAGGTCTCTAAAGGAATGATACCGGCGCGTAAAGATGAAACGCTTACTACGATTCTAGTTTCTGCGCCCCCCATAGCCGTCTCGTCGCCGCGGACGGTATAAGGTTGGTCATGCGGCAATCTTGTTGTAGAATCTTGATGTCTGTGTCCTCAGGTATGCGCGAGGGTCCTCCTATGCGGAATGATGGGAGAGGACACGGGGAGGGGCGCCTTGCCGCATGTCTCAAAGCTCATCACGATGAGTCAATTGCGGACGGAATTCGTGTACAAGGAGGTTTCATGAGAAGTTTCGTGTTAGCTGCAGTGTTGTTCTTTGCCGTTGGATGTTCGTTGACAGCGTCCGCAGCCATGCTGGAGGCGGCAAAGAGCTGCGATGACGCCAAGAAAGCCCTGGCAGAGCTTGTCAAGAACCCTGACACCAAAGAAGCCGCGCACATAGCAGATGCGCTGGGAGTTGACATCCTCGCCTCTTGCGATTTCCCCGAGGGTAAGATAATTTGCTTTCAATGCCTGGACAGCAATGGTGAACTGCGCTCGGTGCAACTTCTCCAGAAGCAGGCTACTCGGAAGTTCGAGTTGCTCGGATTCGGATGCCGTTGCCGGGAGAAACAGTAGCGTGAAGGGAATTACAACCGGGGTCTTCCGGTCTGTTCGGATTGCCGGGATTTACGTCAGAACTACGGAGACGAACATATGACGAGGCGCGGTGTTTTCCGGCCGTTCAGGTGGGACCCACAAGCCTTCATGATGGTTGCCCTTTTTTTGGTGGTTGCCGTATTGGGCTCGTCAACTCCTTCATTGGGCAGTCAGGATTTTTTCCCCCGTGAGATCCAGGGCCTGGAAATGGGGTCGGATTACACGGCTGTCATTGAAAGGATCAAGGACTCGGGAACTTACACGATGGAGGAAGTGCCCAAGGGGCCCAGGTGTCAGTTGGTATTGGGCCTTCCAACGGGCTCCTTGATGCGGCGCGTAGTGATTCGGGATCAGAAGCGGACTCAGTTGGTGTGGACCCCTCCGCCCGGCTCCTATTACCAGACGGTAACATTTCTCTTCACGGAAAAGCGCCGCCTTTACCTGATCCGTTTCGCTCTGGCCGACTCAAGGCGTGACGGGCTAAAACTGAAAAAGAGTTTTTTCGACAAATTTGAATTCCCTGAAGAAACTCCCATGAGATTGACCAGGACGCATTCCGACATCCTCTTATACGGCCCGGCCAAGAGCAAGGATTTCTTCTTCGAGTTCACGGATACCAGGACTGGGCAGAAGTCTTTCGAGCTTTTCCGAAGGGAAATTAGCGGACAGGATCGGCCCCTCAGGAAGGCGCCGGCAAGAAAGAAGGCTGAAGGACGATCCTCTCCCGAGGCTGGACGAGACCCTGGTCCTCAGCAGCAGCAGCCACCCGCGGCCAATGCCCCGTCGGAAAGTACAGCGCAGCCGGAAACGATAACTGACAGCGACAAGAGCCCGAGAAACGGCACAGGCGCGCGCTAGACCTGTGCTGGGGCCTACGCTCCGGACTCCTGACCGATCACCTATTCGGCCAGCAGCGACCTGAGTTCTTTATTGAATTCCGGTATCACCTTGAATAGGTCCCCCACGATTCCATAGTCGGCCTTGGTGAAGATCGGGGCTTCCGAGTCCTTGTTGATGGCCACGATCACTCTTGAGGAGCCCATGCCTGCAAGGTGCTGGATCGAACCGGAGATGCCGCAGGCTACGTACAGACTTGGCGTGACAGTCTTTCCCGTCTGCCCCACCTGATCCGACTGGGGCCGCCATCCGGCATCCACCGCAGCCCGGGATGCGCCGATCGTGGCTGTCGGTCCGAAAATGGACGCCATCTCTTCTATCAGCGAGTAATCCGGCCCGCCCATACCGCGACCGCCCGAGACAATTATCTGGGCCTCAGTCAGATCCACTTTCCCGGCGGTATCCAGAGAGAGTTCTCTCGTGGTGTACGTGGGCCTGCTCTTGTCAGGTGTGAAAGAGACCTTTTCCACAGTGCCGGTCTTGGGGGTCTCGTTAGTCTCCAGGACGTTGGGTCTGGCCGAAGCCATCTGGGGAGAGCCCAGACAGATCCATTCAGCATAGCACTTACCCGCGTACATCGGTCTCTTGCCCACGAGAGTGGTTCCGTCCAGCTCAAATGAAATGCAGTCTGCTATATATGCCACCCCGAGCTTGGAAGCAGCGCGAGGCGCAAGGTCCTTGCCGTGCATAGTGTGGCTGATCAGGAAGATCTCCGGTTTCTTTTCAGTGATTATGGCAGCCAGGGCCTGGGCAAAGAATTCGGAATTGTACGTTTCCAATTCCGGCCCCTCTATCACGAACACCGTGTCAACGCCATATCGAGCCAGGTCCGGCGCGAATTGCCCAGCATCAGGCCCGATAAGGATGCCCCCCAGGTCGCACCCAAGGGTGTCCGCAAACTTGCGACCCTCTGTGGCAAGTTCAAAGGCCGTCTTTTTGATTTTGCCTCTCTTTATCTCTCCGTATATCATTACTCCCGACATATATTCCTTATCCTCCGCGATAGTCTAATTTCTCAGGGATGAGCGACGGCTCGTCAAATCACCTTCGCCTCACTACGAAGGGCCTGGACCACGGCCTTGGCGGCTTCTGCAGGCTCCATATTTTCGAGCTTCGTTCCCGCCTTCCGGTCAGGAGGCATAGTATAGGAGCGGGATTGGAGCCGAGGCGCCGCTGCTATCCCAAGGTCCGCCGCCGTCTTTTTATCGACGGGCTTCTTCTTGGCCTTCATGATTCCCGGGAGGGAAGCGTAGCGAGGCTCGTTAAGTCCCTTCTGTGATGTGAGCACGCAGGGCAGGGGGACTTCGACAATTTCTTTTCCGCCTTCAACGTCCCTTTCCACAATGGCGCTCTTTTTGTCCGGGGTTACGTCGACTTTTGTCACTAGCGTCACCTGGGGAAGATTGAGCATCTCCGCCAGCATTGCCCCTGCCTCCCCAAAGTCGTCGTCAATGGCGCGCTGGCCGCAAAAGATCACGTCATATTCAGTCTGCCGGGCGGCCGCTGCCAGCGTCTGGGCGATGAGGTACGGATCAGCCTGGTTGAGAGACTCGTCATTCACGTAAACGGCTCGATCCGCGCCCATGGCCAGGGCCGTCCTGATGGCCTCTAGTGTCCGGTCGGGACCGATGCTCAGGATGACAACTTCCCCCTCCTTGAATTTCTCTTTGAGGCGGAGGGCCTCTTCCACACTGAACTCGTCGTACGGGTTAATCACGTATTTGATTCCGTCGGTCACAATGCCGGTCCCGGCGGCATCGACTCTGATTTGGGTTTCCGTATCCGGGACCTGTTTAAGGCAAACCAAAGATTTCACAAATGGTCCTCCTTTTGCCGAAACAAGAATTCACGACATCCTGGGGCTCATGCCCCCGCGGGGAGTTGTGGGAACAGCACTTTCCATGTCGGAAATCTCCCCCTATCTTTCCGTGGAGCTGCCTGTCGGCCGAGTACCGCGATTCACGGCAAACCGGGAAAGACCCTAAGAGACGGCTGTGAGAAAAACTTTCAGAGTTTAGTAAGGGTTGATTCGTGAGTCAAGGGAAATGAAGACAGGTTCGTAACCATTCAGCTACGGGGGAACAACCGGCTCCTCGCCCTAAAGATTCGCTATTTCTCGGCCGCCTTCTGTTCCAAGTCCTCGATCTCTTCCTGGAGCCGCTTTCGCCGATCATCGCTGCTTTCTAATTTCAAGGCGGTTTTGTACCATCTTAGCGAATTGGAAAAGTCCCCCTTCTGTCGGTAGATGAAACCGAGATGTTTCATGGCCATGAGTTGATTGGAATCCAGCGCCAGAAGATCGCTAAGGTCCTTTATTGCCTCGTCGTAGCGGCCCAGCTGTTCCAGGATGTAAGCGCGATTTCCCAGGGCCTTCACGGCACGAGGATTCATCTGGATGATGCGGTTAAGGTCCTCCAGTGCCTTCTCTTGCTCTCCGGCGTCAAAGCAGGTGGCTGCGCGATTTATCAAAGCGGTGGTGTTCCCCGTGTCGAGACTCACCACTTTGCTAAAGTCTTTCACTGCCCGGGAATAGTCGCCTGTGAGTCTGTAGACCATGGCTCGGGCAGCGTAAGCCCCGGCCAGATCGGGTTCCAGCTTAAGAGCTTTGTCGAAGTCCTGAAGGGCCCTCTCCAGACGTCCCTGAAGTAGAAAGACCTTACCCCTATTGTACAGGGCCGTCGCGTTACGAGGCGCCCCTCTCAGCACAGAGTCCAACAGTGCCACTGCCTGATCCAATTCACCAGAGTTGGCTTTGGCAATTGCCTCCCGCTGTAGGTCAGGGGACTCGTTTCCGAACGCACCGGAAGGTCCGCGTGACCATGCAGGGGCAGTCGTGGTCAAAAGCGCTACGAGGAAAGAAAAGAAAATTGCCGAACCGAAGAGGTTCCTCTTACTCATGACGCGTCACCGTTGAGTGCCATTGAAAGAGTCTTTGAGACTAAGCGCCCGCGACGGGGAGGGCTGGTTTGCCTTGAGAAAAAAGGCGAAAAAGTCTTTGGAATATCTGTCCTCGTATCGTGCCAGAGTGTACTTGGGCTGTTCGGGTGAAAGTTTCAGCTTTCGGACCAGATTGCCGTAAACATCCCTTATGTAGAGGTTGCCGACAATATTGTCGGGGTTGGCGTCACCGTGGATTCCTCGCTCTGCGCCCGCCAGCACGAGGGCCTTGGCCAAGTCCTTGCTCCCTATGTGGTGACCGATGGCAAAAACTAGATTGCCGTCCTTGCGGATTCCGAAGGCGCTTCGGTGAGCCACATACCAGAAGTGTTTTCCGTCCACATCTTTGCCGCCACCGCCCAGAAGGAACCCGAGGCCTATCTCAGCATCCTCGACGTGTCCCTTTCTGAGAACGGATTGGACAACCATGCCGTCTTTTACGATGAGGTGCCTGAGCTGCCGCGCGTCCCTAACGAGCTGAACCGGTATATCATTGGACCACTCGCGGATGTCTACGGACCCATCCTTGTACACGATGAGCGTGGCCATGCCCTGCACCATCGGATAGAGAACCTTTCCGCGAAAGATCGCTCCGGCTCCCTGTGAATGCCGCTGCATCCACATCGCGTTGGTAACGGCCAGAATACGATCACGCAGGTCCTGTTCCACTTCCGAACCTGCCATCTGAGCCCCCGGCTCCTGCGACCCGACGTAGTACTGCATGAAGGTCTTGCTCATGTCCACGACCATCATGTAGACCACGGCGTTGGGAAAATCCACACTAGGCCTGTAAAAGGTCTTGTACATGACAGGGCGGCCCTGCAGGTCCCTCGGAGACCCCGAGCATTCCCAAACGCCTTCTCCCGGCAACGCGGGAGATGTGTAGAGGGGCTTGATGTTATCTAGGTGGAGCAGATCCAGTGGGTCGCGGGATAAGAGTTCAAACTCGTCTCTGACGGGGAGCTTCACAGTCTCATCGTCATCTCCCGAAAGAGCCGGGCCCCACCAACAGCAAAGAACCATCACCGCCATGGCTAAGGACAATACCGTACGCAAACCAGCCACCCTCGAAAATGGTAATTTACACAAAAATCCCCAGGAGGTTTTATCCTGATATTAAATCCTTATAACTCATCACGCGAAAAATTTCAATAAGAAACGCCCTCAGAGACGCTAACAGCCCTAAAGCCAAATAGAAATTAAGTCGCAACCGCGTTGTATTTCGTCAAAATGGCTTCGAGAATCGTCCCGCCGATCGCGCGGGCCTTGTCCGAAATTCTCATACAGTACGAAGTATCGCCACGAGGATCTACATCGCCAATCTTCAGCCCTTCCGGCACGAAAATCCCGGACCTGACCAGTCCGCGAAGCACTCCCCCGAGCCGCGATTCCACGGGACTGTCGGAAACGTACCCGACTACTTGGCCACCCTCCACCGTAGTCCCGATCTTCAGATCGGACGCAAAGAGGCCGGCCGAAGGCGATCTAATCACTCGGAGGGCGGTATGGCCTGCGATTTCTCCGGGAACTCCGGTGTCAGGGGCGGCTTCGCCGCGCTCGATGAGTCGTCCAAGATCGTGGCCGCGATTGGTCTCCACGGCATAATGGACGTCTCGACCTGCATAAAACCCGGGCCCCATCCCAATCACCAGGTCCGCGTCGCCCATGGAGGTCCCAAGGTTTTGCTTGGCAAGAATGGCATCTACCAGAATATGCGGGCCCAAAACTCGTCCGGAGATGTTGTCCGGATCGACGATCACCGGCACGATCCGTTTCCGCCACAGGCCGTGGGATTCGTCAGCAAACCGGATTGACGCGGCCCGAATTCCTTCCACCACCCAGGTTTGCTCGTACACGGCCTCGGAGAAGCTCACCATGCGCCTCACAGCGAGAGGTTGAGGGATTTCCGTCATGAGAAGCCGGAACATTCCTGCACGGTGCAGGCGGCAGGCTGTTCCCGTAGCCATTTCGCCGGCCCCCCGTATGATGACGATCAGGTCCGATAGCCGCTTTGGCATGAGGGCGATTCCCTTCAGGAACCATTTTCAGCGAGGGCCTTCACAATGGTTTCTTTTGGGACGACCCCGTAAAAGGAATTCTTTACCTCCCCGTCCTTAATGATGAAAATCGCGGGGATCCTGCTAATTCCGAATCTCCTGCCCAGAAGGTTCTTGTCTGTGTTGACTTTGCCGATGACTGCTTTGCCAATCAGGTCTTTGGCCACGTCTTGGAGGATCGGATCCAGCATGCGGCACGGGAAACACCAGTCCGCATAAAAATCGACCAGAACGGGTTGTTTCTTCGAGACTTCCACCACTTCGACTTCAAAGTTGTCGTCGGTGAAATCCTTTACATTGGCGATCTGTTGCCCGTCCTCACCTTTCTGGTGAATCGACCAGGCTATTATCAGCCCACCCACAAGAAGCAGCACGACGACTGAAACAACTATGACCGCGACCTTCTTCATGCTTCCTCCAAATTCACTTCCCAATGCTAATATACTAATTTTCTGACCAGGAGAGAACCGATACTGCAAAAAACTCGGATCAGGACCAAATTCTTTCGGGCTTTCTTGTACTCGCACATGGAATTTGACCCGATCCCCTCCTCCTCTTTATCCTTCTATCAAGGGAGGAGGGATTGCTCCGCGGAATAACCGAATGTTGACTTTTTGGATTGAATCTGACGACATGCTTTAGTAACCGATGAATCATCGGGACGACAGTATAGAGGATGGAGTTATCCATGTCCGACAACACCGCTGCAAATACGGAGCCCGGGCTGGAATGGATCGAGAACCGATTGGTACCGGCGATCTTCTACCTCGGCGCCGCGGTCGCAGTCGTAATGGCCGGAATGGACACAGGATTCTCGCTGGACGAGCTTGCTACCTGGGAACTGGTTCTTGCCGTAGCTGTAGCCGTACCTGCGGTGTTCCTGCTCACGGTGTCCCTTTTCGGGCTCGTAACCTACTTTGTTTTCCTGCCCTCGATTACTCACGATGCCCATATCTTTTCGCGGGCACACGGGACCCATCTGATTCACCCGTTGACCACCTCCGTCCTTTTGGGCATTACGGCCATGTGCCTTGTCACGGGGAGTGCTGCGGCATGGGCCGTTTGGGCCGTGCTGGTGCCGGTCTATATCGTTCAGACTGTGCTCATCGTGAAAAGGGTTCGCGAAGAGAATCCGGAAAACGGTAATTCCGACGCGCAGGCGGGTACACTAGTCTTCGTGCTAAACCTCATTCTCGGCGCGGAAGTCGTAACCTTTGCCGGCGGCGCAAAAGCTTTGCCTCCCTGGCGAATCGATACGCTCCCGGAAGACACGTGGATAGTGGATATTCGGACAAAACCCGAGTTCCACTGGAACCGGCTCCAGGGCGCGGAAAATTATCCCTGGGGTGTGGGGCTGGCCGAGGCCGCGCAGAACAGGCCAAAGGATCGGCCGCTCCTCATCACCTGCCTTTCCGGTCACAGGTCTCCCTCCGTGGCTGTGATGATGCGCAAACTGGGATTCAAAACGGTGTACAATTTGAACTGGGGCTTGCTCTACCTGATCCTTCTGCAACGCGGTCAAAAACAGGAAGGCGCCTTCGCACTCACGAGGCCTCACCGGGACCCGAACCGGAGGGGCGAGGATATCAAGGGTATTACAGTAGGTTACATTGCCTTGCAAGGCATCATCCTGGTGCTGGCTCCAGTCGAGCACATACTCGGCAATGTCCAGGTTTCCGCGACTCAGCAGGTCCTGGGGGCACTCCTGGCGCTTGGAGGCCTGTCTCTCGGGGTGCTCAGTTTCCGTGCCCTAGGCAGAAATTTTCGTTTTTTCGCAGCGCCGAGAAGAAGCGGTACTCTTGTGACTTCGGGTATTTATTCCCGGATACGGCATCCCATGTACACGGGAGTCATTACCATGTTCGCTGGATATGTGCTTTTCTGGGGAAGCCTTCTGAGCGTGCCTTTGTGGCTTGCTTTCGCGATCCTTTACATGATCAAGAGCGTGAAGGAAGAGCGCATATTGATGGACAGGTTCCCCGACTACAGGGAATACAAGAATCGAACCTGGCGATTCTTTCCTCTCGTCTGAGAGCAATGACGCAGATCTCCATCAGAAATAGGTCGCATTCCTAAGTTCTCTTGCCTGGCAGTCACCTTGGAGCTAAATTAGAACCGGTCGCGGGGCGGTAGCGGAAGCCCTGACGTGGACGCGGTAGAAGGGTACAAGGCTTTCCTTATGGAAATCACTATCTTGGGCAGTGGTACTGCTACGCCAAGACTGGCTCGCAACGCCTCCGGCCTGGCGATCCGAGCTGGAGAAGCCTGGATACTGGTGGACATTGGACCTGGAACGCTACGACGAATGTGTGAGGTCGGCCTGGATGCAAAGTGGATCGATCTCATAATGCTGACGCACTTTCACGCGGACCACGTTTCAGACCTGGCCCCTTTCCTGTTCGCGGCCAACTACGAGTACGGACAGGTCCGCGAGCTTCCCTTCCACCTCGTTGGCCCCGCGGGGACGGAACAATTTTATCAGGGACTGGTCAGAGCGTACGGGCCTTCAATAGTGCCCGTTCGCGAGCGTCTGCGAACACGGGAACTGAGTGCGGTGGCCGCGGACACCTTTATTTTGGGTGCGGTCGCTGTTCGTTCTATTCCGTCGATGCACACATTTCCGAGCCTCTCGTACAGGATCGAAGCGGACGGCGCATCCGTAACGGTTTCCGGTGATACGGACTTTTCGGAAGGCCTGATAGAATTGGCTCAAGAGACGGACTTGCTGGTCTGCGAGAGTTCTTTTCCGGATGACCTGAAAGTCCCGGGTCACTTGATCCCCTCAGAGGCAGGCCGGATCGCGGATTCGGCGCGTGCGAAGAAACTCGTGTTGACACATCTGTACCCGCCATGTGACGAGGCGGACATCGTGGAACAGGCACACAGGACCTATGCAGGCGAGATCATCAAGGCGCAGGACCTCATGACATTGACGGTGCGCGGGACAAACGACCCGGTAGCCTAGGGCCGCAGTCGATAGGATCGGAAAAGGAAGAATGTCCGAACCTCGGAAACGAATACTTAGCCGAGCCGCCTTCACGATTTTTGTCCTGGTCCCTCTTTTTCTGTTGGTCGAGATACCGGTATTCCTGGCAGGACTTGGCCTTGGTACATATGTGGTCTATTCGAACCAACTTCCCGCGATTCCCTCGCTGACATCATATCAACCCAAGACCGTATCCAAGTTCTTCGCGGACGACGGAACCGTCATCGGGGTCTTCTACAAGCAGAAACGGTTCGTGGTCGATCTCGCTCAAATCCCTCCTCACGTCGTCAACGCGTTCGTCGCTGCCGAAGATAAGCGCTTTTTCCAGCATCCCGGCGTGGACTGGCAGGGAATACTCCGGGCTACGGTCAGATACCTGCAAACCGGTGAGAAGGGCCAGGGTGGCAGCACTATCACCATGCAGGTGACGCGGCACTTTCTGTTGAGCAAGGAGAAAACCTTCTCTCGGAAAATCAAGGAGATGATCCTGGCGGGACGCCTGGAAAAAGCCTGGGGCAAAGAAAAGATCCTGTACGTTTTTCTCAACGAGATCTACCTCGGGGAAAGCTGTCACGGCGTGGAAGCTGCTTCCAGGGGTTACTTTGACAAGCCTGTCGAGCACCTCACCGTCGCTGAAGGCGCAATGATAGCCGGCCTGGCGCCCAGTCCCGCCCGTTACAATCCTTTCAAGAGCGAGGAGTCCGCTCGACGGAGGCAGCTTTACGTCCTGGGACGAATGCTGAGTGTCGGGTTCATTACTGAAGATCAATACAACAAGGCCAAAGAGGAGAAACTCGTTTTCAGGAAGGAGGTAGTGCGGCCTTTCGACCTGGTCCCGGACTTCGCGGAAGCCGTGCGGCGGTACATCGTTAGGAAATACGGTGAAGAGAAGCTTTACAACGAGGGGCTGAAGGTCTTTACCACCTGTCGGATAGACTACCAGATGAAGGCTCAGGAGGCGCTGGACAGAGGTCTCAAGGAACTCAGGGAGCGGCAGAAGAACCTGGCGATTGTCAACACCGTGCCAATGGAGGAGATAAATGAGCTGTTGCGGAAGCGCAGTGTGCCGAACCTCACCGAGGGAAAAGTCTACCAGGGCGTCGTGATCAAGGTGACCCGCACCAAAAAGAAGGAGACGGAGCTACAAGTCGCTCTGAGTCCGCGGATCAGAGGCCTCGTCAAGCTCGATGAGGCCCAGGCTTCCCCATACAAGGTGGGTCATGTGCTGGCGCTGCGTTTTGACAAGTTTGTCGATGAGGCGCCGGTTTTCTCACTGGATGACAATCCTACTCTGCAAGGGGCACTGGTTTCCATCGAGAACCGGACAGGTTATGTTCGCGCTATTGTGGGCGGGGCTTCGGACGAGCATTTCAAGTTCAACAGGGCAATTCAGGCCAAACGTCAGCCAGGCAGCGCTTTCAAGCCTATCATCTACTCCGCTGCCCTGGAGTGGAAGAGCTACAGTCCTGCAACGATCATCATAGATGAACCCACCGAGGTGGAGCTGGTGAGCGGGGACGACTGGGAACCAAGGAACGCGAGTGGCGACTTCCTCGGCCCCCTGAGTTTCCGACGGGCCCTGGAGCTTTCCCGCAACATCTGCACGGTCAAAATACTTCTGGATGTGCAGGTTGATCACGCCATAGATATGGCAAGAAGGATGGGGATTTCCTCGCCGATGGGGCACAATGTTTCCTTGAGCCTGGGTACCTCGGAGCTGACGCCCTTTGAGCTGACAGCCGCTTACACGGTGTTCCCCAACAGCGGTGTGTTCGTAAAGCCTGTCCTGGTAAAGCGGGTCGAGGACCGATTAGGGAACGTGCTGGAAGACAACTCGGCGCTGCCTCTTCTCGATCCTTCGGAGATACCGCGGCCCACGCCTCGGGAAGAGCTGAAGGATGGAGCCTCGATACAGCAGTTCGACCACTCGAGCGGCGATGAGGAAGAGGACTCAACGGTGACCGAATCCGAGGACTCATTCGAGGATCCATCCGTGCCTCAGCCCGAGGTCAAGGACCGGCAGGCCAAGGGCCCCACACAGCAGGGCGCCGAAGGTAGCCGGGTCCATGCCGCGATGTCCCCGCAGACTGCGTACATTATGACCTCTCTTCTTCAGGGGGTTGTCCGTCAGGGGACAGGCTCCCGTTTGAGCCAATATATAAAGCGAAACGACCTGGCCGGGAAAACCGGTACCACAAACAAGGCGGCAGATGCCTGGTTCGTAGGCTTCAACCCGGACGTGACAACCGGGGTCTGGGTAGGATTCGACGAGAAGCGGCCGCTCGGGCGCCGTGAAGAAGGGGCAAGGGCGGCGCTGCCCATCTGGGGCTACTACATGAAAGGCATTTTGGACAAAAAGCCCGACCGGGAATTCCCCGTCCCGCCCGAGATCACGTTCAAGGAGATGCTGACCTATGCGGGTGGTCGAGGGGAAGGATTAGTTCCAAAGCGGACCAGAGAGCCTGTGTATTCGCCATTCACGGGCAGAACACTGGTCGTGCATCCTTTGGATGCCGGACACCTGACGCCGTACGGAGTGCCGGATTTTAGTCCGTCTCCCTTCCAGCCTTATGCTCCGGGCTATCCACCGGTAGGACCCTATCAGCAGCCGGCTCCGTATCCCATCTATCCTGTTCAGCCGGGAACACCGGTCCCACTCCATCCCAATGACGGCAGAAGTCCTGTAACCGGAGCCCCTCAGCCTTCTCAGGGCATGTGGGGGCCACCTCCGGACCCGATGTGGGACGGTGGCCCCGTGCCCGGGCGCGGAGCACCTCAATTCGGACCGCCTGCGGGACCTTCACAGCCGCCCGGAACTGTTCGGGAGCCTGGATCGGCGCGTATGGAAGCTCCAGCAGGACACAGCTCCGATCCCCAACCGGTGCAGCGTGGTGGGCCCAGACCTGGCCCGAGCCCCTTCTTCCAGTAGGTCAAGCGGGGCCGCCTCTCCCTTCCGCGGCTCCAAGCCCGGTGCAAGCCTCTTTCGCACGGGCACAGTCGTCAACTTGGAGGGATGGCATTTTGTGTCGTCATCTCGGCGACATGGCCGTCGCCCAATCGAAACCGGGATCCAAATCCGGGGAAGACGCCGGGGTATGGTGTTTCCCGGCTTCGCTTTGATTAGCTATCTTTGAAGAATGGCTGGGCGTGAAGGTTACGGCCTTGATCTCAAGAGGGCCGTCAGGGTAAAATGATAGGCGTGAGCACGGTGGAAGATGGAAGCCCCTGACTCTGGTTTCGCGTACCTGAACGTGAAACGATTCGTGGAATGCATCGAATGGAAACACGGCCCGGATTCTCGTCAGGAGGGCTGTGACCAAGTGCTTTGCACGAAGGATTTCCAGCGACGGGTCCCTTGCAACAGCCCTGAATCGTGAATGAGTGGAAGAGCGCCGGCGCCAGGACTGGATTGGGCTTATGGATTCAGCCAGTTATGCCATTCAGATAATTCCGGATCTGACCATAGATGACAAGTATGCCGCAATTATCGCTGAAGCGCAGCAGCGAATGGTTTCGTTCACGC
>Ga0247841_10005635_pt1 | contig 20040 bp, 32 predicted proteins | sample LaCruzMarch2015__2_FD_192410 | JGI IMG/M metagenome (GOLD analysis project Ga0247841, IMG submission 192410) | Freshwater microbial communities from meromictic Lake La Cruz, Castile-La Mancha, Spain - LaCruzMarch2015_18m | ecosystem: Environmental > Aquatic > Freshwater > Lake | place: Spain... | reverse complement strand
GCCGCTTTGTTCATCAGGACGGCAATGGGGGCGTGGTACACGGCCAGTTTGGCTGCTGCGATTTCATCGGAGGGGATGGTATCATCGATTGCCGTGAGCTTACCGGCGGCATTGCCCGTGATCACCCCGTTGCTGTCAAAATCAACGCTGAAACTGCCCAGGTAGCGGTCGAAGCACCCGGCCTGCACGATGACCGTGGGAGCGCTGAAATTATTGACCACCAGCGGGTAAACATCCGGGACGGTGTGGCTGTGCCCGCCGACTATGATGTCGATGCCTTCCACCTGGGATGCCAGTTCAACGTCTTCATCCCAGCCGATATGTGTGAGAGCTATGATCTTATTCACGCCCTTGCCCTGGAAATACTCAACTGCTTTCCTGGCCCACGTTAAATGGTCGTTAATTACGATCTCCGGGCCCGGCTTTGCGATTTCGGCAGTCTCCTCGGTCGTAAGGCCGAAGATGCCGTATTTATGCCCGCCCCGCTCTATGATGACCCAGGGCTGAACCCGGCTGCCCAACGCACCGGCTTCGCTGAAATCAAAATTGGCGCAGAGTACGGGGAAATCCGCATTCTTCACAAAGTCCGCGAGTACATCATCACCCTTGTCAAACTCGTGGTTGCCCAGGCACATGGCGTCATATTTGAGGTACTCCATGTACCACAGGTCGGCCTCGCCCTTATACAGAGAAAAGTACGGCGTCCCGGCAAACACATCGCCCGCATCCAGCAGCAGCTGATCGGATTGCGTTTTACCGTCCCTCAAGCCGGTGATCAGCGTACACCTGGCGGGCACGTTATCAAGGTGGGCGTGTGTATCATTGGTATGCAAGATCGTGAGGTGCGCCGGGCCTTCCGGAACGGCGGGGCGGCAACCCGTAACCGACACGACACAGGCTGCTGCCAAGATACAGCTGAAAAATACTGCCGAAATATAACTAAATCTGGAGTTTCCCATATCAATTAAGATTATAATCGGTTAAAGATACACAGGACATCAATTATTTTATAAGCTTCAAACGGCGCAGATCTTTGACAGACCACCCAATATCATCAAATAGGGATTTAAGGAGGTTAGAACCAAAGGTTTTGCCGGCATGGTAATGAACAGAAGCTCGGCGGCCGTCAGGATGTTTGTAGATACGTTGAGAACCTGATTTAGTATCCGGTTCCCAGTCGTCTTTCAATAATGCGGCAATAAGTTCATCCGCGGAAAGATTTTTTAGCTGGTCCCAAATAAGTTTGGGGAATTTCACGCGGTCGCTACCGTCAAATCCTCTTTAAATATGCGAGAAGAGGCCTTACCCCGACCTTGTTTCTTCAAGCCTGCCGGTGGAACATCTATTACCACACCCACGGGGATTGGGTCGCCGTGCTTTATGAGCGATTCTATATATGCGGTAGCAGCATCACGTGCATTGCTTAAGGCTTCGTCTACCGTTCCACCACACGCATGAAGGCCTTTAAGCGCAGGACAGTAGGCGTGGTATTCATCACCATCCGGCTCCACTATGATTTCAACCTGGAAACCTATTTGCTTTTTTCCATTTCCTGCCATATTAATTCACCTTCTTTAATCACAGAAAGGTAACTTCCGATTATGTGAATATAATAGTGTGGTCAGGTTTGGGTGTCAAACGAATTTCCCGATTTGATCCCCCAGCGCAAAACGGAGATAAACTGGATTATGGTGGCGTCCCTGGGGGGATTCGAACCCACGACCCGCTGCTTAGAAGGCCCTGAGGGGAAAAGCAAGTCCTGCCAAAAGCTCATTGCGCCACCAGCCATCACTTAGGCTTGCATTTCTGACAGGGCTGGTAACCTTGTGCTGTGGCCTCAGCAACGGAACGGAATTCTATTTTGTTACTATCTTTCATATCGCCGACGCTACTACACGTCGGGTAGTGGAGTTTCTTTGTGCTTTTATTACCGATATAAATTTTGTCGGCAGGTTGGCCAGCAATCGTGGGTGCAGCGGACACGACTTGGGTAGACGTTTTGTTATCTGAATATGCCCACAAGCCCAGTTTGGTTGCCCGTGCTTGGTTCTGTAACTCCATAAAATTATCCTGGTATTTGATATCAGGCGGATATGGGAAGGCGACGGCATATCCCAGGCGCACGAGCTCTGCGTTAATAAACAGATCGCCAACGTAGACATACCTTAAAAGACGATTGAACCTATCAACTTCGGATATGTCCTTTTCTAATTCCACGGTTTTACCCGTGACCAGTTCCTTATTTTTAGCCGAAGCCTCGGGGCCGTAATAATCTGCCGGCTTCCCGAATATAGCCAACTCCGGCGTATCGATCCCAATATAACGTACCTCATATTTCTTACCGTTAATAGAAACGTCGATCGTATCACCGTCAACTACCCTCACTACCTGTGCGGTGGTGAAATTAGATTCAGGTTGGATTATTTGCGCTGGGGCTGCAGGGACTGCAGGGGCACAGGCCAAACTTAATAAAAGGATAGTAAAGAACAGCTTTCGCATTACATCCTCCTGAAGATCCCGACCACGACGCCATATATCTCGCAGTCTTTTGCCTGGGACTTCTTTACTAATCTGAATAGTTGTGGGTGCTCGTGCCCGTTGTGATAACAGAGTATTGTTTTACCAATCTCTGGTGCAGCATCTTGGTCAATGATCAGGGTGTCACCATCCAGAATGTCCGGCGCCAAACAATAGCCCTTCGCTTTGACGCCGACATAATTGACTTTACCGGTGCCAGTGCGTGGGATATAAATGTACTCGAGGATTTCCCCTGGCATGTGTAATTCAGCGACAACAGGGACCTCGTAAAAATTTGTCTGCATGGCCTGTATATCCCTAACCATATCACTGATTCCTTGGGGGCGGATGTATTGGACAGGAGGCTTTTTGGAAAGGGCAGCGTCATAAAGTGTCCCCGGACTAATTTTTAAGGCTCTTGCTATTTTATCCAGGGATTCTTGAGAGGTGAATTTATACTTACCTTTTTCAATACGAGATATAAAAGATGGGGCCACACCAGCCAACTTCGCTAATTCATGTTGGGATAACGATCTTTTTGTCCTGGCTAATTTTACAGCTTCACCAATATCCATGGAGAATCTCCCTTAATCAGGATAATATAAGTGTTGCCAATTTGTCAACATTTAAATAATTAGCTGTGAGGGGGGTATTGACATCACGGCAATCATGGTGATACCATAAGGGCAACATGCTACAGCAGATGTTATATGCCAAGATGGCAACACTCCAAATGAACAACCGGCAATTTGCTGAGCACTTGGGTATAACAAAAGTGGACCTGTCCCGACTCCTCCATGGTAAACGCAGTCCTTCCTTAAATATAGTCAAAGCCATCTATGCAAAATATCCCGACCTGGCTGATGTTCTGCTGAAGGAGTGACATGGGAGGTGTTATGTCACAGCAAATTGTCATAGCGAAACCCGTCATAGTAACCCTGGAGATTGAGGGGCATAAGCTCCGCTCCGTCGAGGCCAGGGGATTGGTATGTGTCCGGGACATACTGGATGCTATTGATGTTGGACACGCTGCGGCCTGGATTGAAAAGCTCAATGTTCTTTCAAAACACACTGACAATTCCAATGTGGTTTCAAACAACGTTGCCCTTGAATATTTCAACGTGGGACAGCCAAAGGATGCCGCCTTCACCAACGAGCCAGGTATCATTGAAATCCTGGCCGGCAGCCGCAAACCCATTGCAAAGATTATACTGCGGGCGCTCATCGACAAACTGAGAGCGCGGGCATCCATTTCCCCTGATATCATAAAGGCCTTAACTGACCGCATAGAACAACTGGAACGCGGCGGCCGGCATTTATTACTTCAACCCATCCCTGACATTTCAGCCAGGGCCCGGCTGAACATGATTATCCGCAGGTTTGTAGCCAAGCAAGAAGAACTTGGTTATGCATATTCGTACCCGGATGCATGGCGGGAACTCTACTATCAACATAAATATCGTTACCACGAAGACCTAAGGTCCCGCGCCCGCAACCGCAAATGTGATCCGCTGGATTGTGCCTCGCCAAAAGAATTAGAGGATTTGGTCAACCTGGCAGGGCATATCTTCATAGAGAGTTGATGAATAAACAGGAAGCCGCCCGGCTGGGCGGATTAGCGACTGCCGAGAAATACGGGCTCAACTGCGTGAGGTGCCCGCTGGACGGCCGGTTATGTGAGGCCCGGCTCATCGCCGAGAAGTCAGAATTCCACTCGGCGAACGGCCGCAAGGGCGGACTGATCGGTGGCCGCAAGGGTGGAGAGGTCACTAAGCGGCGCCACGGCAAAGAGCATTACTCCCGCATTGGCAAGCTTGGCGGGAGGGGCAATAAAAAGGAGGTTGCTCATGCGGAATGAAATATTAAACGGTGCACTACGACCAGATCAGAAGGCAAAGGGATACTCCTTAGAGGAGGAGGGCGATTTTCTATACCTGCTAAAGGAAGGCAAGCGTGTCGCTACCTTTATCCCGTTCGTCACACCCTGGGCGGTGCAAAAGGCATGCGACATTTTTGAGAGCGCGAGTAATTAAGGAGGGTTTATGCCCATCAAAGGACTTACGGAAAAGCGCCGGCTGCCGCGCTTAGGCAAGATCAGGACCGGAATTAAAGTGGCTAATGCCAAAGGCACAGAATATCCACAGGCAGTCGAATATTTTGTGTGTCCTCCGGAGGTACAGACAGTCTATGGGGAAAAGCCCAAATCACTGAGAATCTACTTCCCGATCGAGGACGACACGGTTTTTGCCAGCCAATTCTACAGAGCTTACTCTGCGAGCCGGGGATTAATCTGTAAGGGTGATGGTGAGACAGCATACCGGTTATGTGACATCAACAACGAGACATTCCCCACGCCGGATACCAAAGAGATAGCACTCAAAGAGATAGCGTGCGAGGGCAAGGAATGCGAGCATTACGGCAAAAAATGCACTGAGGTTATGAACCTGCAATTCCTGCTGCCCGATGTACCAGGACTGGGTGTGTGGCAATTAGACACCGGATCGGTAAACGCAATCAGGAACGTCAACTCCACACTGGAACTCATACGGTCCATAGTGGGGCGGGTCGCCATGGTACCGCTGGATCTGGTTATCGCGCCGCTGGAGGTGACAGCGGACGGTAAAAAGAAGATCGTCCACATCATTAATATCAAACTGAACAAAACCCTCTTGGAGCTGCGGGCCAGCATGGGGAAGGAACTGCCCCGCTTAGCCCCGGTAGATAAAGAAACCGGAGAGATCAACCCGGGCCTGCCAGTGCCGGATGACGAAATACCAGAACTTATCATGCCACAGAATCAAAAACAAGATCAGGAAGCTAACGATCAAGTTAAAGTCGAAGTCAAACCCGAACTTAATGTGACCGACATACTCAATGTGGACTGGTCCAGAGAGACACAGAAAGACTACCTAAACACGCTGGTCAGAGTTAGCCTCAAGTTAGGATGGCTGCCTCCTCAGATCAAACAGTTTTTCCAGGATAAATTCAACATAGCGGATTCGCGCGGTATCACGATTGGTATGCGCGTGCCGGTACTGAAGGCCATGCTGGAGGAGCTGCAAAACCAAGCCCCTTTATTCGAGGAGACGATATGAGCAATGTGGAGCAAACGCCAGCCCAAATCAAAGAGCATTTAATAGCGCGTGCCAAAGAGGATCTCTTCCCCTGGGTAAAAAAGCTGCTTCCTGAAACCGTGGATGGTAAGAGGATACTCAAAATTACCATCGAGAGTGATGAGCAACTGAGAAATTGCAGTGACCTGCTGGCATTGGCGAAGAGTCTCAAAAAAGACTTGAACAACACGCGGTCTGAGGAAAAAAAACCTTCTCTTGAGGAAGGCCGAAGGATAGATGCTGGCTATAAACAGCCTCTTGAACAGGCGGAATACGCCATTGGGCTGCTCGCGCCGGCCATTATTATTTACAGCGAGAAGAAAGAGCAAGAACGCCTGCAACTGCTGGCTTTGCAATATGCCGAGCAACAGAAGGCTATAGCTGAGCAGCAGGAAACTGGTGAGGTCGTACCGATTGAAGCCAAAATCATCGAGGAATCCAAACATCCGATGCGCGGCAATATGAGCATCACAGGAATCAGAACCAAAATGGAATTCACCGTGCAAAATGAATCACTGGTGCCGCCCCACCTCAAGACAACTGATCTTAAGAAAGTGGAATCCGAATACGACATTTACCAAAAACCTATCCCAGGCATTCTGATCACAGAGAAAAAATCAACCGTATCGAGGTTCAGCTAATGTACGAAGTTAAGATCGTCCAGGATGGCAAAGAGATATTCAGCCAGGTGTTCGAGGCTTTGAACATACCGAGGTTAATTCAATTCATTAACCAGCCGGTAAGAAAGCCCAGGTCGGACAAAGGACAAAAGAAATGAAGAGATGCCTGGTGTCCGAAGACTATCGGGGCAGCAGCCACAGGGCAGTGAGTAAGGCGCGAATCCCCGAGCCAGGTGCCGAACCCTCCTTATTTATTCAGGGGCCGGGTTGCCGCCCCGGCCCCTACTTAATCCATGAAATATAACGACTGGCAGGAGCAGACCATACGTGAAATACAGCGGGAATTATTACACGAAAATGAGGTTGCACGCCGCATGCACGGTGTCAGGTTTCTTTCCCGCAGCGGGGGAAGAGGTCGGGATATCCCTCCCCGCATGGTCACCTTGGTGCACTATGGTCACCGGTGGAGGTTGTGGAGCGGCGAGGACCGGCAGGACGGCGGGAGAATCCCTTGGGACTGTTGGGCAACCGAGATGGGGTTGGCCGATGCCGAGATGGCACGTCAGGAATTCGAGAGGCTATTGGTAGCGTCCGGAGGTAGATTTTGAACATTAATATTGTGATACCGGAAAATTGTGAGGCCGAGACAATCACTGTCGTCTATAAATTTAAGCCGGCTGTTAAGCCAGTAGAGAAGCTAACTTCTGGTGAGTTGGCGTTCATAGATTCAAGGCCGTTGAAAAACAACGGGAAATGGTCATGTAAAACCTGCGGCGCGGAGTTTGATTCGATCAGGAGCTGCGGTCAGCACTCAAGGCATTGCGGGAATAAACGAGTGAAAGGACGGGGACGATGGACACCTGAGCAGGTGGCCTACCTGATGGAGCACTGGGGCAAGGAAAATAATAAGGAAGTCGCCCAGCACCTGGGCTTCACCGCGAAGAAATGCAGCGACAAGTACGGCAGTGAGATACGCAGGTCCAAGCCGGATGAATCGATTAAGGCTACCGATGAATCGATATCCTTTGAAAATGAAACGGTCGCACCTCCGGCGCCACCCATAGATGAGAGGTGGTCTTCCAATATCAGGGGGGGAACTAAGCCTTCATTCATAGATTCAGTCAAAAGTGTTTTTCAGAAAAAGGAATTCCAGGTTCCGGCGGATTACGATGCCGCCAAGCCATTCGGTATTAAATCCTACGTCTACCATGCGCCCGGGCGGGAGATCGGCAAGATAGTGACTATTGACATGAGCTCCAAACTCGTCACGGTGGACTTTAACAGCACAACAAAGAAATTCACCATCGACGCCGCAAAGTCTATGCATAAAGAAATGATTGTGAGGGCGAAATGATATATACAACCTACAATTTAGCAGTCAAACATAACGCCTGTGAGAGGGCATTGGAAGCATGGGTCAAACATGTCGGGGGCATCGAGAAGTTGGATGTCGATACCCAAATCCCCTTGACGGATATCCTTGATGTCCTGGGTATCAGTGATTGCCTCTGGGCACTACGCACTATCCAGGATCAAGAAGTGGCCGATATTATTGCCACTAAGTTTTTAATCGCCGTCGCTGACAGGGAGTTAAGTTATTTTGAATCTAAATATCCGGAAGATAAGCGACCTTGCCGGGCGATCGAAGCGCTGCGAGCTTATTTTTTGAATCCGTCAAACAAGACGGCCCACGCGGTGGATGATGCTTACAGGGCGACTCTTGGAGCGAATCTTAGTGTGGATGATAGGGATATTATATGGGGCGCTGCTCGCCGGCGGTGGTTGGGGCATGGCGCGGGTTGCGGCTCGCGGGCGCGGGCTGCGAGTTACGATCGCTGGGCTGCGAATTCGGCTCTCGGCGGGCGGGCGCTTTCGGAGGCGGAACTAAAATGGCAAACCGCAAAATTAAAGGAATCACTGGAGGAGGCATGATTTGCCCGAATTGTGGCCGCAGGTGCATCAAATTGTTTAACCGGTATCTGTGTTGGAATTGTGCATGGAGTGATTATGCCTGATTACTGTCTGTGCGATGACGCCGTGCTCAATTACCATTGCCCGTTCACGGCTAAGTGCTGCTGGCGCTGCAAACGTCATAACTGCCATTGGTTTTACGTTTTCGGTCATGCATGTGATGAGGCTAATTTATGAATAAAACCGCCATCGAGTGGACTGACTACACCTGGAACCCCATTACCGGCTGTACTTATGGCTGCGATTACTGCTATGCCCGCAAGATCGCCGAGAGATTTAAGGGTGGGAAGGCTTTCCCCAATGGGTTTGTGCCGACCTTTCATGAAGACAGGCGTTTCGAGCCATGGTCCCTTAAAAAACCAGCGAAGATATTTACGTGCTCTATGGGTGAGTTATTCGGGGATAATGAGAACTGGACGCATGATGTTTTACAAACGATAAACCTAACCCCACAGCACACATTCCAGCTTCTCACTAAACAGCCGCGGAAGCTATCCAAATGGTCGCCATTCCCTGATAACTGCTGGCTCGGCGCGAGTTGCATAAGTGGCAGGGCATTTGTTGAGGCGGCCAGGCATCTATCAATAGTCCAGGCCAAGGTCAAGTTTGTATCCTTTGAGCCCTTATTGGGGTCAATCATGGACGCGGCCTACGACGATCTCGATGATTACGCCTTCATTATGAAGGATGCCGGCATCGACTGGGTAATAGTGGGGACGCAGACCAACCCAAGAATACAACCGCGTTTCGATTAGGTCGATCAGATAAGGGATGTTGCTGACAAGGTCGGGATCCCCGTGTTTATGAAGAACAATATCAATCCCCGGTATGGCACGCTGCGCCAGGAGTTTCCTGCATGAGCTCTTACGACCCAGAAGAGATGGCGCGACAGGAGATCAAGCGGGCCCTGGCACTGAGGGATAAGCCGGGCACGCCAGTATTTAAGAAGCTCTGGCACACGTGGACAGAGTCGGAGGATGATTATATCCGCCGCCACTATAAACAGAGTAACGAGTCGGCGCAGGAAATAGCGACTATCTTAAAACTGACTCCCCACCAGGTCAAGGGCAGGGCTCACGTTATGGGACTGGGGAAGAAGACCGGACACACGCGATACTGGACTCCTGAGGAGGACGCGGAACTAAAGCGGCTGGTTCACAGATACGCGATCACCACTATCTCAAATAAGATAAATCGCAGCCCCAACGCCATCAAGGTGCGGTTGACCAGGATGAAGCTCTGTCTGAGAAGCCGCGATGGTTGGTACACAAAAAAGGATTGCTGTGAAATCCTGGGCATCGATCATCACACTCTACAACCTTTCCTGGACTCCGGCGCCCTGAAAGCCACATACCATAATGGCCGCAAGCCAGGTAAGAACGGGATGGCCATGTGGCACATCGAGGGGAAGGACCTGAGGGAGTTTATTATCAAATACTGCCAGCACTTCAACGGACGAAACGTCAACCTGATAAAAATAATCGATTTAGTGAGGAAGGGAAAGAATGTCTGAGATTACCTGGATAAAGATCACCACCGATATGTTCGAGGATGAGAAACTCCTCATCATTGAATCGATGCCCGAGTGCGATGCCATCCTGGTGATGTGGGCCAAGCTTATGCTGCGCGCCGGGAAGTGCAATGCCGGTGGTTGGATTTACCTGGCTGAGGGCAGGCCCTACACCGAGGAGATGCTGGCCGCCATCTTCCGCCGGCCGATCAACACGGTCCGGCTGGCCCTTAGCACACTGACGAATCTGGGAATGATAGAGGTGAGCGACAACGGCATCTTTATCATCAACTGGGAGAAGTACCAGAACATACAGGCACTGGGGATCATAAGGGAACGGAATCGCCTACGGAAAGCCAAACAACGCGACTCCCAAAAACCTGAGACTGTCACAGCAATGTCACAGCAATGTCACAGCAATGTCACGCAACAGAATAAGATAGAAGAGATAGATAAAGAGAAAGAACAAGATAAGAACCTAACGGGCGGCAAGCCGCCATCTATTGACCCAATCGATTGTTGTTTTACTTATTCAGATTATCAAAACTTACTGGAGGTTTACCCTGACAAAGTTGCCTTACTCGTAACTGCTTTCAAGAAGCTGCACTCAAACGCTCCTGATATCGATATGCAGAAGTGCGGCGGTCGGATTGCCGGCATGTACGGGAAGAAGGGCAAAGATGCGGGCTTTATCCTCAAGGTGATCTGGGACACGGCTTCACACGGAATAGCCGGCAGCCACCTGGACTTCATTAATGCGGTGCTGTTTCGGCATACGTCCAAACCACCAAATGGGAGGAAACCACTTGACCCCGATAAATACGTCAAGGGCAAATACGCCCATATGGTGCAGAGATGAGTGATTTAATACCAGTAACGCAATCGATCCAGCTTACTCCGGCTGAACAAAACGTGGTTGACACCCAGCACATGGCCCGGCATGTCAAGGGGTGCTTTGTCGCCCTGGGCGGGCTGCTGAAGCTCAACAAAGACAACGCCTGGTGGTCGCAGGCAGGATTTGAGGCCTGGCGGGATTATGTGGAGCAGTTGGGGATCGGTGACTACACTATGGCCACGCGGCTCATCAAGGTTTATGAAATTGTGACGTCGCAATATATTTCAGAAGAGGATGTGCATGAGATCGGCATGACCAAGATGTTCCTACTTCTCCCCATGGCCAAGCAAGGGAAGTTGCCACTGGAGATCATTGACCTGGCCAAGAATTGCACTAACCGGGACCTGAGGGAAAAACTGGGATTGAAAGTCACGCGGAATGACGGCGCTCATTCAGTGACGTGCTCCCGCTGCGGCGCGGAAATTACCGGTGCGAAATGGGTTGAAAAACATGAACCAGAAAACAGTTGAAGTCGTCCTGCAACGCTCAGGCGGAATATGTGAGGCGCCGGACTGCGCTGGGCCTGACTTCCGTGGACTCCAGCATGCCCACCTGTTGCATCGCAAAATGGGCGGCCGGCATGGAGTGATGGAGCGGATAATCGACGACCCGCGCAACGTGACTCTCCTGTGTGCCAATTGTCACGATCTGTTAGATGGCAGGGTCTACAGTCCCGCGGAGGCGGCGAAACTTTCCCAGTACCTCAAGAACAAAACTGACTGGGAGGAATGGAAACATGAGCATTCGGGGTGATCAGAAATTCCATAGAAAGATAGGGAGACCAAATGAAGAATAACGGCTTCTATTTTAGACGGATGGCGCTCGAGACCGGCAGGTTGAGCCGTGACTCCCAACGGGAATACCCGCGCGACGTGTTCCCTTTCGGCAGCGAGGAGATCGAGCTATTTGCCCATCAATGCGAGGATACCTGGCACGTCACGGAAAAGAAAACCGGTTGCCGAGTTGGGAGTGGTGAAGACATGGACGCGGCCATCAAGGACGCCAACAGGGTTATTGACACCTGCGGCAAAGACAAGTTCGTCGAGTCGATTAAAGACACCTTTAAAAAGCTGAATGAAGGGCTGGAGTACGACTATCAGAGGAAGGAATGGATTGACCCGGATGCCAAACTTCTCGTGCAGGAAGTGGACGGAGGTCCTGATGATTAAGGAAAGTGATCATGCCTGAATGGATAGACTCATTATCAGATCACGGGCGGCAAGCGTGGTACTCCCTATTGCAGTCAATGGTCATGGCATACCGCAAGAAAGATAAAAAGCAAATGGTTGAGATCTCTGCAAAATTAGAGAGTGTTGAGGAGATTGGAAGTTTAATCAGGCAACAACCCGGGAGGGCAAATGCATCACACGACACTGATTAACGCGATAACCACGGCCAGGTTAGTGGGGCACCCGGTTTACCTAAAGTACAAAGGCATATTTAATATTTACCTCACGGACACAGCCCCTAAAGAGCCATACATTATGGTTGACCCAAAGGGTAATGTGGTGAAGGTGAAATGACGGAGAGTTACTCGCGGCGGCTCATCCGCTTTGTACTGGTAAATTATGTTGATCTTTCCGCTGGCTGCTCGCCGCGAGTTTTGGAGGAAATGAAGATATTTACAAAGGTACGTGGCACAAAGAGCCCACAGATAACGTTGACAATTTGGAAGGCCGATATCGACATGGCCATATCATCTCTCAGCAAGAGCGACGTCTGGGGATTAATATCGTTGTCCATAACGCCATCAATGTTGCAGCAGGTCGGGCGGCATCCACAGCTTAGTGCCTGGCAGCGTCGGATAGTGAATGGCTGCATAATCGAATCATGCGCCGGCTGCGGAGGAAAATTTGCGCCAGGATATTGCGAAAATTGGTTCATCATAAAAAAGATGAGGGACTTTCTCAATGGTGCACGGTTTTCAGATACGGACGTACTACGTAAAACTTGACATCACGAACAAAATCCTTTACAGTATGTGTATTGGGGACTTCTGCACAGAAGTTCCTTTTTTATTGCCCGCTTAACCGCGGGCTTTTTTCAAGGACATAATTATGAACCAATTATGCCCCTTAATATTGGATGATAGCCTAATAGGTTGGTTAGAGGTATGGTTAGAAGTGAATAACGAGACAGTCTCCGTGTGCATTCATTGTGCTCCGTTATTACTTATCTACTGCGGCCAGGGCAAAGAGTAAGCCGCTGGTCTCATAAACCAGAGATACCCGGCGCGACTCCGGGGGCCGCTACCATGAATATGATTATTGAATCGTTAAAGCCTCTCATTATCCCCATCGATTCTATAAAACTCGATCCTCATAATGCGCGCAGGCACCCAGATCTGAACCTCGAGGCAATCAAGCGCAGTCTGGAAGCTTATGGTCAGAGGAAACCGATTGTTGTGCGCAGTGAAGACAGGATAGTTGAGGCTGGCAACGGGATGCTGCAGGCGGCCATAGAGATGGGATGGAGTGAGATTGCAGCGGTGATGGTAGAGGATAATGAGCAGATGGCTGCAGGCTACTCGCTGATGGATAATCAGAGCGCTCTATTGGCTGAGTGGGATCCGGCAATCTTGAAAGAGCAACTGGAAATGCTCGAGATAGCGGGATTCGATATGGAACTAACGGGTTTCTCAACCCAGGACCTTAGCGCGCTTCAAGTCGAAGAGAAGGGGTTGATTGATGATGACGATATCCCGGAGGAAGTTGAAGCGTCATGCAAGACCCGGCAACTCTACAGGATGGGTGATCATCGTCTGTTATGTGGCGACTGCACGGTAGATGAGCAAGTGCAAAGATTAATGGATGGTAATCCAGCCGATATGGTGTTCACGGACCCGCCTTATAACGTGAAGTGGCAATACAGGGGAAAGCTACACAAAGAAAGATTTAAGGGCATGGTCAACGATGACCTGAACCCCGAAGATTGGGAGAGATTTTGTAGCGCTTTCATTAGCAACCTATCCAATATACTCACACCAGGGCATGCTTATTACGTATGCTCGGGCTGGAACTCGTTCTCTCAATTTGAGAAGCAACTGCAAAACAACTCCATGTCGCTGAGGCAGTTGATAATCTGGGCAAAGAACCAGTTTGTGATGGGTAAGTTCAAGACCGATTATAACAGGCAGCATGAGCAAATACTCTATGGTTGGAAAGAAGGCGCAGCTCACAGGTGGTTTGGTGATCATTCACAATCAGACCTGTGGCAGATCGATAAGGTATTCAATCTCAATATGGTGCATAGCACAGAGAAGCCGGTAGCCCTGGCGGAACGTGCTATTAAGAACAGTTCATTAATAAATGAGGTAATAGTTGATTTATTCGGCGGCTCCGGATCGACATTAATTGCTTGCCAGAAACTTGGTCGCAGGTGTTACTGCATGGAGATTGACCCGCATTATTGCGACGTTATAATCAACCGCTGGGAGCAGTTCACCGGATTGAAGGCCGAGTTGATCAATGGGTGACAGAGGCAGGCCCCGAATACAAATCAATTGGGCGGAGTTTGATAAGCTCTGTCAATTGCATTGTACTTTAATTGAGATCGCTGATTGGTTTGGCTGCTCAGAGGATACCATCGAGCGCGCATGCCTGAGAGAAAAAGGCGCGAATTTTGCGGAGTATTATAAAAAAAGAGCAGCAAGGGGATCGGTCTCTTTAAGAAGGGCACAGATGTCGGCCGCTCTTGGCAATGAGTCAAGGCCAATGATGGATACTGACGGGAAGGTTTTGGTAGACAAGAAGGGTAAGCCTGTTTATTCAGAAGGTAAGCCTCCTAATATTACGATGCAGATATGGCTTGGCAAGCAGTACCTGGGACAGAAGGAAAACCCACGCGATGCCGTATAAACCAGCGCGTCCCTGCAGGCAGCCAGGCTGTCCAGGGTTGACCAATGACCGCACTGGTTATTGTGATAAGCATAAGCCTCAAGTATTAAAGCAGCAGAACAGTGAAAGACCAAGCGCGAATGCGCGTGGCTACACATACCGATGGCATAAGGTTAGCAGACTATATCTACAATCGAATCCGTTATGCACTGAGTGCCTCAAGGAAGGGCGTACAACAGCGGCCAGTGTAGTTGACCACATCAAGCCCCATAAGGGCAACCAGGAGCTATTCTGGGACGAGAACAACTGGCAATCGATGTGCCGGCCTCACCACGACAAGAAGACGGCAGCCGAAGATGGAGCATTCGGCAATAAACAGACACATAGGGGATAGGCGGTATAAATCTCTACAGCCCTATAGCTACGAAACCGAGCGGCAAGCTTCGCGTGGAAAATGTCAGCAAAAGAAATAATTCATATGATGAGTTGGAATAGTTAAATGGGAGGGAAAGGGAGCGGTGGATCGAATAAAAAGTCCGTTGAGCAGCACTTACATAGTGGAACGTACCGGGTAGACCGGCACGGGCCGCTTCCTGCGAGGTTGTCAGCAAAAGACGGATTAAAGAAGCGCCCGGTGCAAACGAAGGTTGCGATTGCGAAAGCTCCAGGGAAATCAGGCGGAGCGCTCATGTCAGCAAAAGATGGACTAAAGCAGCGTACGACCAAGCAGGTAGAGACCCCGATCTCTTGTCCTGAATGGTTTGATGAGTACGGCAAGGCTGAGTTTCAACGGATCTGCCAGGTGTTACATGACCTGGGCACACTGCAGGACGTCAATCACGCGACACTTGAGGGTTACTGCGCTGCTTATTCCCGGGCGGTGCGCGCGGAGCTCGCGCTGAGGGATGGCTTCGAGGTTGCGGTGGAGTTCTATACCAAGACAGGCGATCCGTACACAGTGATGAGAAAGAAGACGGAGGTGGCCATCGCTGAGAAGGCCTGGGCACAGGTCAAGACTTTCGCGGTGGAACTGGGCATCACCGTTACAAAAGGCCCACAGGAACCGACTGAAGAGGGGTTGACTCCATTGGAGAAGGCGCTCCGGGCGGCGGAAAGGAAGCCGAGATAAATGTATGAAGTCAAAAATCAATCCAGAAGCCGCCAACCAGGCGATCGCATTCTTCAAAGGACTAAGGCATACCACGGGACAATGGGCCGGTGAGCCCTTTCATTTACTGGACTGGCAGCATAAGGCCACAGTCGAGATATTTGGAACACTCAAGACAGACGGGTTCAGGCAATATCAGACCGTCTATATCGAGATACCAAAGAAGAATGGGAAGTCTGAATTCGCCTCCGGCCTGGCGCTCTACCTTTTAACCGCTGACAGCGAGCCTGGCGCGCAGGTCTATTCTGCAGCCACGGTCCGCGAGCAGGCGGAAATTGTCTACCGGGCCGCTAAGATAATGGTGGAGGAGAGCCCGGAGCTTTCCTCAAGATGTGACGTCCTGGACGGCACAAAACGTATAACCGTCCCCAGGTCCAATTCATTTTACCGGGTGCTCTCTTCAGAGAACTACTCAAAACATGGATACAACATTTCGGGGTTAGTGGTCGACGAGGTACATGCGCACAAGGACAGAGGTCTGATCGATGTCCTGACCAAAGGATCCGGCGCGGCCCGCCGGCAGCCGCTGTTTATATTCATAACGACGGCTGGCACGGACCGGAATTCGATCTGTTGGGAGATCCGCGAGCACGCTTTAAGAGTATTAAAATTTCGGTATCCTAAACAATACGCCTGGGTGCAGGGATCTCCGATGGATGACCCGTCTTTCTATGCGGTGGTTTACGGTTTAAAAGATGACGAGGACTGGACGGACGAGAAGAACTGGTACAAAGCCAACCCTGCCCTGGGGCAGATTTTAAACATAGATGAATTTAGGAAGTCTTTCCAGGACGCGCAGCGCAACATAGCCGAGGAGAACCTCTTCAAACAACTGAGATTGAATATCTGGGTGAAAAGTTCATTGCGCTGGATGAAAATGTCGGACTGGGACGCCTGTAACGCCCCCATTGAAGATTTAAAAGGGGCTGATTGTTACGGCGGGCTTGACCTGGCCTCAACCACGGACCTGGCAGCGCTTGCCCTGGTCTTTCCTCAGGATGATATCTACAAAACCCTGATGAAATTCTGGATACCGGAGGACACAGCGGCGGACAAAGAGAAGCACGACCAGGTGCCTTACCGGGAATGGGCGAAAAAAGGTTTCATCACCTTAACGCCGGGGAACGTGATCGATTATTCCTATATAAAGGAACAGATACGGGAGATCCGTGAGGAATTCAATTTAAGGGAGCTGGCCTTCGACCGCTGGGGCGCCACGAAATTAGTCCAGGACCTTATAGAAGACGGGTTCGTGATGGACCCCAAGGAACAAGGACCGGTGATCATCCCCTTCGGCCAGGGGTTTGCCTCAATGAGCGCCCCGACCAAAGAGATCATGAATATCGTCCTGGGTAAGAAACTCCACCATGGCGGCAACCCTGTTTTAAGGTGGAATGCCGACAACATGACCGTCCTGCAGGATCCGGCGGGGAATATCAAGCCGGTCAAACCCAAGGGCGCGATGAAGATCGACGGCATGGTCGCTTTAATCATGGCGCTGGACCGGGCAACAAGACACGCTCCGGAAGAGAAGTCAGCTTTCGAGGATGAAGGCTACGATGTCAAGGTATTTTAATGAAGAAGTATAAATTTGATCGGTCAGACATATTTATTCTACTCGGAGTCCTCGGTATTTTGGCGGGGGTCTGGTTGATCTACATCCCGGCATCGGTGATCATGGCCGGGCTGGCGCTAATCGCCTGGGGATTATTTATTGAAGGTTAGATATGGGATTTATCAAAAACTCCATAGAGAAACGATCAGCATTTAAAGCTACTGACCCGCGTTACTGGTTAGGTTTATCTGGCAATAAGTCCAATGCAGGAGTGTCTGTAACGGTCAATACTGCCATGAGGGTCTCGGCTGTTTTTGCGTGTGTCAGTGTGCTGGCGAGCACATTTGCTTATGTGCCTTGGAAGACCTACCGAAGATTGACCCGGGGCAAAGAACCGGCCACGGACCATAGGTTATACAAGGTATTACATGACCGGCCCAACCCGGAGCAGAACTCTTTCACATTCAGATCAACCGCGATGGCGCAAGCGCTGTTACATGGTAACGCTTACGCCGAGATTGAGTTCAATAACAGAGGGTTACCGGTGGCATTGTGGCCGTTACCTGCCTGGAGGGTCAAACCGTTACGCACTCAGGAAAAGGAACTATTTTACCAATTAACACTGCCTGACGGTCCCAAGAATCTCCCCCCTTATCAGGTGTGGCAATTGATGGGGTTAAGTACAGATGGAGCCTCCGGATTATCAGTTATCCAGCAGGCTCGGGAGCCCATTGGGTTAGCGATTGCCACTGAGCAATTTGGGGCGACCTATTTCTCCCAGGGTGCCAACGTCGGGGGGGTGGTCGAGCACCCCAAGATAATGACAGGCCCGGCCTCGGATCGGTTGTATAGCCGGTTGAATGAAAAATATGCAGGACTGGGATCGGCCAATAGATTGATGTTATTGGAAGAAGGGATGCATTATCAGAAGGTGGGTATCCCGCCCAACGATTCACAGTTTATCGAATCAAGGCAATTCCAGATCGAGGATATCGCCCGCATGTTTCATGTCCCGTTACACATGATCGGGCACTTGTTAAGGTCGACGAACAATAATATTGAGCAGCAGGGGATTGAGTTCGTCGTCTACACAATGAACCCCTGGTTTGTAAACTGCGAGCAGGAGACTAATTTCAAGCTCTTCGGGCTTGACAGTGGATATTTTAATGAATTCCTGGTAGATGGTTTACTGAGGGGAGACTCGGCGGCGAGGTCGGCTTACTATCAGCAGTTGTTCTACATCGGCGCCCTTAGTCCGAATGATATCCGCGAGAAGGAAAATATGAACCCCGTGGACGGAGGGGATAATTATTACACTCAACTGAATATGATCCCGCTGCAGGATGCGGGTTTGAATCAACAAAACACAGCGCCTCTTAACCTTGAGACAAGGAGTAAGAAGGGGAGCGCGGTACACCGCGGGAGAGTCGCAAGATCCTATTTACCGGTTTTTGAAGCGGCCGCGGCACAAGTGGTCAAGGCCGAGGTGAGCGCAGTTAGGCGCGCGGCTAAGAAATACTTCACAGAGAGATCCGTTGATCAGTGGCAGATCTGGCTGGAGGATTTCTACCGCGATTTCCCGGCCCATGTGATTAAATCGAAAATGGGTGCGGCCTTCATGTCGTTAGCTGACGCGATCAAGTTTATCGCGGCCAACGAGGTCAATATAAAGGAGCCTTCTGTAGATAATTTTGTGAAGGCTTACGGAGAGAATTTCGGCGCGATCTACACGGATTCTTCGAAAGGCCAATTAGAGGCGATCGTCCGTGACACAAAAAACACCGACCCTTTGATCAACATAGAGGCAAGACTCGACGAATGGGAGGCTAATCGCCCGGGCAAAGTGGCTTTGAATGAAACAGTTAGATTGGCCAATGCCGTGGCCAAGACGGTTTTTGTGGCGGCCGGTATCACTAAATTAGTCTGGGCGGCCATGGGAAGCAAGCCCTGTGATTTCTGCGAAAGCATCGATGGCCAGGTCGTGGGCATAGAGGGTAAATTCTCCACCTCTGGATTGTCCGAAGCTGGCCATCCACCAATTCACGAGGGCTGCGAGTGCCAGATAGTTCCTGAATAATATTTCTTGAGAAATAAAATGGAAAACGATTGTTTCACACATAGCTGTGACCTGTGTCTTTATAAAGACTACGAGTTATGCGGTGAGAATGCTCATTTTGAACCACGGGAGGTAAATATGACTAAGCAAAAAAACGATACCGAGTTGAGAACATTCGAAGTCACCGAGCTGCGGGTAGACCAGGGTGAAGATAAAAAGCCGGTTATCAAAGGATATGCCGCAGTTTTCAATAAGCTCTCTGAGGATCTTGGGGGATTCAGGGAGATGGTGTCACCCGGCGCCTTTAAAAATACTGTTGCCAAGGACGATATCAGGGCACTTTTCAACCATGACCCGAACTATGTCCTCGGCAGGACCATTAACGACACGCTCCGGATGGTGGAAGATGATAAGGGGCTGGCCATTGAGATCGACCCGCCAGATACGCAGTGGGCGCGGGACCTCATGATCTCGATCGGGAGGAAGGACATCACCCAAATGTCGTTCGGTTTCCGGACACTCAAAGACGAATGGAATAACTCTGACCTAAAAAATATCATCCGGAAACTGGTGGAGGCTCAACTTTTCGACGTTTCGCCGGTAACCTTCCCGGCCTATCCCCAGACCTCTGTCAAGGTAAGGGACTATCTAAGCGCTCTGTCCGCCCGGGAACTGGAAGATCAGGATGCTCTTTTTAAGAAAGGGTCTGCTGACCGTCTGGTCCGCAAGCGGATTTTAGATACAACGGAAAAATTAATTTAAGGCGAAAGCCAAGGGAGAGATACATGAAAAACATTAT
>Ga0247841_10005634_pt1 | contig 20043 bp, 21 predicted proteins | sample LaCruzMarch2015__2_FD_192410 | JGI IMG/M metagenome (GOLD analysis project Ga0247841, IMG submission 192410) | Freshwater microbial communities from meromictic Lake La Cruz, Castile-La Mancha, Spain - LaCruzMarch2015_18m | ecosystem: Environmental > Aquatic > Freshwater > Lake | place: Spain... | reverse complement strand
AATTACGACGCCATAGTTTTGGATATAAATTTACCGAAGAAAGATGGGAAGCAGGTTTGCTCTGAAATACGCAATGCCGGTAAGAACACTCCAATTATTATGCTCTCTGTAAAATATGATGTGGACACAAAAGTAGATCTTTTAAATATTGGCGCCGACGACTATTTGTCAAAGCCATTTTCCTACGCCGAACTTTCAGCAAGAGTAAAGGCATTGTTACGCAGGCCAAGAGATATAATAAAAGGAGACATTCTTTGCATTGATGATCTGACGTTGGACACAAAAAAGCGCACAGTTATTCGTGATAAAAAGGATATCCATTTAACGCCAAAGGAATTTTTCTTGCTGGAATTTTTAATGAGAAACCGAGGAACAGTCATGCCGCGAATGGCAATTTTAGAGCATGTCTGGGATTTAGAGGCTGATTTATTTACCAACACGATAGAAACCCACATTGCCACCATAAGAAGAAAAATAAACTTCAAGAATAAGCGAGATCTTATACAAACGGTTTCCAGCGGAGGATACAAAATTGATTAAAGAGAATTCCTTAGTTGAGCTTCTTGAGGGCCAAAGGTCGGAGGAATGTGAAAATTAATGTCATGACAAAAAAATGAAAGAAATAATAAAAGAAATCCTAACCAATAAAAAGGTAAGAACCTTTTCCGCGTTAATGGCCCTGGTTTTGGCAGTGATGAGTGCAGGAGAGCCCTGGGGAGGTAAATAAATTTTTTGTGGCGGGTGTTAATGAACTAATGCCCGCCACAAACACCTATTCTATGAGTATTTTTTATTTGTATAAAAAATATATTTTTCCAAAATCTCAAAACGAAGATTCGGCGCGAAAAGAGTTTATTTTAAATATGCTACTTTTGCCTGTTATTTTTATGCTTGGAGTTGCAAGTATAAATAATACCGTACGATTTTTTGGCAGTGCGTTTATATATCAAAATAACACGCTTTCAATATGGATTGTTTATTTGCTGCTTTTATTTTTTGGATTTCTATATTTTTTATCTCGTAAAGGATTTTTCCGACTTGCTTCGTATCTCCTGCTTGGGACACTTTTTTTACTGGCGGCCTATATGGGTTACTACTGGGGAATAGATTTAAATTCTGAAATATTACTTTATGTTTTGGTTATTATCATAGCGGGTATATTAATAAATACTCGTTTTGCATTTATAGCTACATGTATTATTTTATTGATAGTCATTGCTACCGGTTATTTGCAAAGCATTAATATTATTTCCGCAAACAGGTATTGGAGGACGACAACTTTTAAAATCTCTGATATTTTAATGCTGATAGTGATGTTTGTAATTATCGCCACTGTGTCCTGGCTTTCAAACCGCGAGATTGAGAAATCGCTGAAAAGGGCGAGAAAATCAGAGGCGGAGTTGCAGAAAGAGAGGGATTTGCTGGAGGTAAAAGTTGAGGAAAGAACCAAAGAACTCAAAAAATTGGAATCAGAAAAAATAATGCACTTGTATCGCTTCGCGGAATTTGGCCGGCTTTCAGCTGGTCTTTTTCATGACTTGATAAACCCACTGAACGCCGTTTCACTTAGCATAGAAAAACTTAAGGTCACTGATGGGTCTGTAGATAAGGCGATAAAGGCCGCAAAAAAGATGGAGGATTTGGTTGTTGCCGTGAGAAAACAAATTTCAAGGCAGGATAATAAGAACCTTTTTTCGTTAAACAAGGAAATTCAGGACGTGATTGATGTGCTTTCATACAAGGCGCGGAAAAACAATGTGGAGGTTCGCTTTTTGCACGAGGGCGATATCAACTTTCTTGGTAACGCAATAAGGTTTAATCAGGCGGTGTTGAATCTTATTGTAAATGCAATAGATTCGTATACGCCCGAAAGCAACAAGGAACAAATAGTTGAGGCTTCGTTAAATGAAAAAGATAAAGAAATTGTTTTTTCGGTGAAAGATTTTGGAACAGGAATCTCAAAGGAGAATTTGCAGAAAATATTTGAGCCATTTTTCACCACAAAAGACTATGGCGTTGGCATTGGCCTTTCAATGGCAAAACAAATCGTTGAGAAAGATTTTTGCGGCAAATTAATTGTAAAAAGCGATATACAAGCTGGCCAGTCGGGTTCAACTTTTACAATAATGATTCCAAAAAACAATGAATGCTGAAATTCAGAAATTAAAATCTCTGCAGGCAAAAGACGGCAGTTTTCAGGATTCCTTCGGCAAGCCTTCAGTTTTGCATTCAGCAATAATTCTTTCGCTGTTATGCAAAGCTTCCGCTGAAGAAGATTTAAGGGAGATAAAAAACAGGGCAGCAGAATTTTTATTGTCGCATAAAAACAAGCAATGGGAATTTGGCGAATCTCTGCTGTCTGATTTTTGCTCTTTATCAGCATTGGTAGTATATGACAAAAAGGTTATAAACGGATCAGCGCTTGCGATTATTACAAAACGTTTAACTGAAATTGAAGAGAAAGAGGGCGGTCCGTATCGCTCGCCAGAGGGCAAGGTTGATCCTGCAACAAATGCCGCAATTGCCAGATTTTTATATTTATTTGAGGTTGAACTGCCTTCTTTAAAGATTTTTATAGAACAAGTTGATGAAACTTATGGCGTTACCGACACAGAGGCTGTGAAAATAGCTAAGTCGCTGCGACTAACGCAGAAGAATGAAGACAAAGGCGAAAGCCCTGCAAGGTTTACCGCAGAGGAATCGCATATAATGAAATTGATTTATGATAAGTTTGACGACAGAATGGCTTTATTCCCTCAGGATTTAAGGATAATTGCTAAAGAGGCCATAGATAAAACAATTCAAGGGAATTCCGATAAGCAAATGTCGTTGATGAGCTTTTATGTAAAGCAGGCGCTGGGCAAAAAAGGAGAGCAAATTTCAGATGATATTGTGGCGGAAATGGGATTGGCCAATATTTTTTTTTGGACAGCTTTCATAATTTATGATGATTTTTGGGATGAAGACGAAGAAGCTCAGCCCAAAAAGTTGCCTGTCGCAAACATTTTTGCGAGGCATTATATCAACTATTTTACAGGGTTGTTGCCACAAGATTCGGGCTTCCCCGCATTTTTCCAACAGACAATGGATAACCTTGATGCAGCAAATTTTTGGAAAACGCAATTTTGCCGCACGAAAATTGAGGGTTCAATTTTTTATGTCCCGAAAAGCTTGCCAGACTACGCAGATTATGAGAATAAATTCAAGCCTGCTTCAGGGCATATTTTAGGACCCGTGGTAATGCTTTTGATGTTGGGATATAAGATTAATTCTCCTGAAGTTAAGAATTTTGTTGATTATTTCCGCCATTATCTAATAGCAATGCAAATAAATGATGATGCCCATGACTGGGAGGAAGACATGAGGCGGGGACACATAAGTACTGTCGTGGATTTGTTATTGCTGGACTTTGGAAAAAAGGAGGGTATGCTTGATTTGGAAAAGGACTTGCCCGAGCTCAAAAAGGTCTTCTGGTTTAAAACGATAAAAAAAGCGGCAGACATTGCCATATCGCATACGGAAAAATCGAGGCAGGCCTTGAAAAGCATGGGCGTTTTTGAAGATATAAAGCCATTAGAGCGGATTATTAATATTTCAGAAAATATCGCTAAAAAAGCGCTGAAAGAGCAATCTGATTCAGTCAATTTTTTAGAATCATATAAATCATAATTTTCAATTCATGATCAGGCAATTTGTGAGAGGAAGAGTCTATGTTTTTGTCGATGCTGCGAATATTTTGTATTCTCAGCAGAGTTTGCGATGGCGTGTGGATTATAAAAAGCTCAAAGAATATTTTGAAAAAGAATGTGATTTAAAAGGTATTTATTTTTACACCGGACGGCTGGGCGAAAACCAAAAACAAAATTCATTTATTGAAAAACTTTCAAAACTAGGATATGTAGTAAAAGCCAAAGAAGTAAAACGTATTAAGGTTTCAAGAGATACTTATGAGTGGAAGGGCAACCTCGACGTTGAATTGACTATCGATGTCATAGCTAATTTAAACAATTTTGACACCCTGGTTCTTATGTCCGGCGACAGCGACTTTGCGGCTTTGTTGGATACGGCTAAAAGTCAGAATAAAAGAGTGCTTGTTATGTCTACAAAAGGCCATGTATCCAAGGAGCTTCTCGAAAGGGCAAAGTACATTAATATTAAAAAGCTTAAGGATTATATAGCCCTGCAATAAAAAAAATCCCCCCGCAAAGCGGGGAGAGGTTTGACATCTTCAGTGTATCATACCACATAAACCCATGTCAAGAGTCGCGCAAGAATCACAAATAAAAAGGCAATTAGTTGTTCTGGTTGACCAGAATAATAGGAAAATTGGCACCGAGGAAAAACTAAAGGCTCATACGGACGGGAAGCTTCACAGGGCTTTTTCAATTTTTGTTTTTAATTCCAAGGGCGAATTGCTTTTACAGCAAAGGGCAAAATCAAAGTACCATTCAGGCGGGCTATGGTCTAACACTGTTTGCAGTCATCCGTGCCCTGGCGAGAATTATGTGCAGGCAGTTCATCGCAGGCTTAAAGAAGAAATGGGGTTTGATTGCGATCTTAAGAAATTATTTTCTTTCACCTACAAGACAAATTTTGAAGACGGCTTGATTGAAAACGAATATGACACTGTTTTTATGGGAAAATTTGACGGCCTGCCGAAACTAAATTCTACAGAGGTCGCTAATTATAAATGGATTAAGATAGAAGATTTAAAAAAAGATATCAGCAAAAATCCAGCAAAGTATTCAGTCTGGTTGAAGATAATTTTGGATCGGCCGCAAGATATGGTTATTCAGACAAGTTAATAAATAGGGGAAAGGGTTTCTAAATTTTAGGCTCAAAAACTGAGTCTTTTTTTATTGCTTATCTTTCTGCAACGAAATCTTTATAAAATTTTTATCTAAATTTTAGGATAATGGATATAGTAATAAAAAAAGTAAATTTATTTATGGAAAATTCACTTCTAAAAGAATACCGTTGCGCATGCGGGAAACTCTTGTTTAAGGGATTCCTTGCAAACGCTGTCATTGAAATTAAGTGCAAGCGATGCGAGAAAGTAAACTTGTTTGAGAAAAATATTCTTCAAAAAGCCACAGCTCCTTTCGAGTTAAAAATTCAAGAAGCTGGCTCGGCAAAAGACGGCTGAGGTAATAAGCTTTTTATTTCCGTAGGAGGAAGGGCTCGCCTTAGGCGTGCATATTTTAGGATTGACAATAACTTATCATTTGCTATCATTAAGTATCATAATAAGAATAAAACATATGGAAAAAGATATAAAAGATAAATGGATAACTATTGAAGAAGCGGCGAAATATTTGGGTGTTGGAAAAACATTTCTTTACACTTCAGTTAGGGGTGGAAAAATTCCAGCGAACAGGGTTGGGAAAAAATGGATGTTTCAAAAAGATCAGTTGGATCAATGGGTTAAAGTAAACAAATCCGTGGATGCTTTTTTCTTAAACCTTGACGCAAACATTGAAGATAACGGAGCGTTGCGAGAACCGCAAAAAGATGCGTATCTTAGGACGTATGAATTTTTTAGGAGCGGGAAAAATAATGCAATATTGCAGCTTCCGGTAGGTTGCGGAAAATCAGGCCTTGCTGCAATTCTTCCAATTGGTATGGCGGGAGGACGTGTTCTCGTTATCGCTCCCAATCTTACAATAAAGGATGGATTATATGAGGCGATGGATATAACTAATAGGCAAAAATGTTTTTGGCGCAAAGCATTTGTTTTAACGCCTTCACAAATGGTGTCAGGCCCTTTGGCTATCACACTCGAGACCGGAAATATAAGCGTGGCTGAAAAAGCGCATATTATTATTACAAATATTCATCAATTATCAACCAGCGTTGAAAAGTGGCTTATGCAATTTCCTGACAAATTTTTCGACATGATAATAATTGATGAGGCCCATCATAGCGTGGCGGAAAGTTGGAAAAAAGTTTTAGGCAGGTTTCCTGAGGCAAAAATAATTCTCATGACAGCCACCCCTTTTCGCAGCGACAAGCAAGAAATTAAGGGAGATCTGGTTTACAGATATTCATTCAGAAGCGCAACGCTTAAGGGATATATCAAACGTCTCAAGGCGAGTTATGTTGCTCCGTCCGAAATTAAGCTTAGTTTTTCAGACAGAGCCGGTAAAACATATTCTTTGCAGGAGGTTTTGAAATTAAAAGAAGAAGACTGGTTCAGCAGAGGGGTTGCTTTGGCAAAACTTTGCAACCAGCACATAGTGGATAGCAGCCTTCAAAAACTTGAAGAACTTAGGCAGACTGGAACCAAGCATCAGCTTATAGCAGTTGCTTGCTCTATAAACCACGGAAAAGATATTAGATCAATGTATCGTGAAAGAGGCTATAACGCAGAGGTTATACATAGTGAAATGGACGACGAAGAAAAAGAGAAGATTCTGGCAAGTTTAAAAAATGGGACTTTAGATTGTATTATTGAAGTTCAAATGCTCGGGGAAGGGTTTGATCATCCTCATCTTAGCGTTGCCGCAATTTTTAGACCGTTTCGCAGTCTTGCTCCATACATTCAATTCGTGGGAAGAATAATGAGAGTGATTGTTCAAAATGATCCGGGCCACCCCGATAATTTGGGACACATAGTCACGCATTTAGGAATGAATCTTGATCAACGCCTAAAGGAATTTAAACAATTTGAGAGTGACGATGAGGCATTTTGGGAAAAAGTGATTAATGGCGAGGAGCCGGAAATTCCCAAAATTGTGAGAGAAGGAAACGCGAGATTAAAAGCAACAGAAAATGGAGTAGTTGTAAATAGTGAAATTATAGATTCTTTGTGGGAGGAAGATTTTACAACAGCAGAAGACAAGGACGTCATCGATGATTTACGTGAAAAATTAAAATCTTTGGGCTTGGATCCGGATAAGGCTGAAGAAATTGTAAAAAGCCATCGCCCACAAGGAATGAGCAAAAAAGCTCCAGCAGAATCATTTTCCATTCAGCCACATTTGGAATGGGAAGAATCAAAACGCAGGCTCAACGAACAGGTGCAGAGAGTTGCTAAAATATTGCTAAATAATGTAAATCTTACGATTGTTGGCACTGAAATGGTATATAAATATACAACACTTGGCATACGTGCAAAAAATAATTATGTTGCGTCCTTGATGATGGTAAACAAAGAAGTTGATAAAAGATTAGGAAAGGAAAGAAAAGATTGTTCCACTGAAGAATTTAAATTAGTAGCAAATTCAATCGACGAAGTGCTTCAAGTTTTAGTCAGGCGACTTAAAAAAGCACAAAGCGATTATAAAAAACAAAATGCCTAAAGGGAAAACTCCATCGTTAATAGGTTCGTCAAATGGGCGACCGCGTAAAGTTACCGTTGAACGAAAAAGTGAATGCAACAGATGCAGTTGTGAAATATTAGCAGGTCAGGAATGTTTTGGAATACCCAAAGCTGGCTCTTTCACGACCATAAAAAGATATTGTAGAACTTGTTTTGATAACATACTTGAACAGACCAAAAAAGATTTGGAAGAGGTGGAAAATTTGAGGATAAAAAGCGGGACATAATACGTTTTTATAAGTTTATTTTTTTAGTTTAATAGATGTCCGTGGGTAGTGCAAACTATTCGTTAGTGGGGAGGTTTATGCTTTTTGTAGAATTTTGTTCTTTTCGAGAAGGGTTGTTTTAATCCGCGTAAGATATTTGACAAATATAAGATAGTAATGTAATATAAAAGATATTGTTGGCACATTCAAAATCACCTGTATATAGGAGTTTAGTGATGGCAAAATACGAGAAAGTTGGAAACCTTCTTAGAGCTGCTCGTCACGGCTATTACTGGTCGGACAAGTATCAGCTCTTTATTCGCATTCGCGACTTCGATGAACGGGATGACACGTTCTGGATGGATGTGTGCCCAGAAGATTTGATTCGCGATGCCACGGGCAACATCAAATCAAATCACTTTGTTTGGTGGGAGTTTCCAGGAAAGGGAAATGATTTCCTCGACTTAATCAAACCCTTGCAGGTGGGAGGATTCAAGTTCCTTACAACCCTGCACATTGGAAACGATGGGGAGGAAATTTGCATGGGAAAGGATGCTAAAGTTAAGGAAAAGCCCCTACGAAAGCCACGGCAGTATCTAAATTACAAGTCGACTGATTTAACCGAAGAAGACTGGGCAGTAATACTTGCTATTCCGTGGAGCTACAAATCCCGTACGTACATTGACGAACTTCGCCAATCGAATAACGTTCGTCTGCGTACGTACCTCGATTACAGCCAAATGGAGTCGATGAACCTGCAATTCAAAAGGCGGGGATTTAACTTCAAGCTTCGGCAATTCGGAAATCAAACAGTCACTTGGCCAAAAACGAGTGTTCGCTTATGGAAGGTCGAGCCGAGAAAATAGAGCCTACAGGTTAAGCGACGTCGTTCGCAAGTTTTTCTTTGTTCAGGGCGGATCGGTTGGAAAACCTTTCCGCCTTTTTATTATTTTTTTGGTCGTTGCTTTTATTTTCTAAAATAGTAAAATTAAATAATTTAAGAATTAAAAAATGAAAGAAGAAGCGAAAACATTGCTTGAGGTTAAATATCAAAAAGCATTTAGCCTATACAACCAAAAAGAAAAAGAGTTTTTTGGTGTGTTTAATTCTGGCAATGGTGATTGGGTATTGGCCCAAAGGGAGATGGTAGAAGCATGGAGAAAAGTAGACGATATAATTCAAGAAATAATAAAACTAAAAAATAAAGTTAGGCGAATCAAAAATAATTAAAATTTATATAAATATGGCAAAACAAGAAGAATTTAGAGGAGAAGAGGAAAATTTAACCCCTCCGGATAAGGCAAAAAGAAAACTTATTATTGGTGCTAAAAAAAATCCTGATGGAACGATAGACTATTCAACAGCTGGCGAATGGGACGGAAGTCATACCGAAAAGCAAGGTGAAAAAAATGATGAAGAAAAAGAGGAAGAAAAAACTTCTGAATTTCAAAAAGACGTTAAATCAATTTTAGAAAATTTAGATGAATTGGGCGGTTTATTGGATGCAAAATCTTTTAGACCGCATTGGGAGGGTCTTTCTGCTCACCTTAATAAATGCATAACAGGCATTATTGCTGAGAGGCGTGCATTAGGTGCGATCAGCCTTGGCGAGGCGACTGCTATGGCACAAAAAGCGAAAGAAGTTGAGAATAAAATGAAAGACGCTCTTGAAATTATAAAATTAAAAGGAAACATAGAGGTAGAGACCTTGAAGGATAGAAAAACAACTGTTGGCATAGATAGTGAGATAAATAGCTGGCTTAGTGGGGAAGGCCCGAAAGTTATGCAATCCTTAACGGATTTGCATACCTTGGAAAGCGGAAAAATAAAAAATCGGAAGAAAAAATAAAATTATGCGAGAAGGAGAGCCACATTTTGAGGATCAACCAGTAACAGAGCCATTTTTAGTTGGAGAAACCTTGAAAGAGGGAGAATTTAGTATAAGAGAATTGAAAGACAACCCGGATAAAGTAGTAAGAACTGAGAGTATGGTTGGCTCCGTTGAAGAAACGGTAGTGCATTATAAGACCATTAAAGATAGGTTTGCTGAAATGAGAGATGATTATGGAGTCAATATACCGGATATGGATATTGTTATGGGAGAAAGTGAGCCGGGCAAGCCAAGCGTTTTTATGATTGTTGATAAAATAGAGGGCAAAGATTTGGGAGAACTGGAAACCCTGCCAGAAAATTCAAGAGAAAAATTTGAAACATTTTATGCAAATTTTCTTCAATCAATATTTTATGGATATAAACAGAAAAAACCATTTTATCGTGATATCAAAACGGGGAATATAATGTATGGTCATAAGTCTAAAGAAAAAGGGGCAGAAGAAGATTTTTTCTTAACCGATGTTGGTGGCGGTTTTCAGGACGGCAATTTTATTGAATTCCACGGGCAATTTATAGAAACTGATTACAATGAAGCATTTTTTCGTTCTATGATTAACGCAAAATCTGATTTACAAGAATATGAAAAAAAGTTTGGGGAGAATGCGGAACTAAAAAGTATAAGAGAGAAGCTTGAAGAAATTTATAAATATTGCAAAGATAATAAGCAACAAGAGCTGGGAGCATTTTTTATAAAAGACCCAACCACACAAGAAGCTTTTAAATAAAATTAATTATTTAACTATGAGAGAAGGAGAACCACATTTTGAAGAAAATAATCCAGAAGAACAAGAGAAAGAGAAACTAATAGATCTCAATGTAGTTGCTTTATCTACAATGCCAACAATCGATAAAATGGTTGATAAGTTGGGCGAGATAAACAGCGGCGATAAGCTAAGTGTCGCAGTTTTGATGGAATTTAATTTTAGCATCAGTGAAGTTGTTAAGGATTTAAAAAAAATTATTGAATTTGCAAAGGATTCTGAAATGGATATTGTAATGGCGCCCGATAATATACGCGAAAATTTAAGCTGGGGAGAATTAAAAAGAAAATTTCAAGAAAATAAAATAGGTACAGAGGAAAATGATATACAAGATGATTACCGTCCAATGTCCGTCGGATTTTTTATTGGAAAAGATGGTTTTACATATGCTTTTCCTAAAACATGGGATCAAAAACCAATACATAAAATTCCTGGCACCAATGTAGCAGTGACTATTTGCGGAGAGATAAATCACATTAAGCCAGAAGATTTGGATACTTTACAAGGCGTAAATGTAATATATAATCCTGCCAAAGAGGGAGATGACCCTTATTTAAAATTCAGAATACTTCAAGAATTTGGAGAAAATCCTGTCACAAAAGAATCTATTGCTGAATTGTTAATAAAGAATGACGATTATTCCAATCCAGACGACGACGAGAAAGCAATCCGAAGAGATATGGAAAAATTAAATAAGCGACATTATCACAATTTAATAAAAGTAGGCACCTCAAAGGAAGAGGCAGAGGAAATGGTAAAGAAAGAGGAGATTAGCGTAGAGGAAGAAAGAGTGGAAAGGAGAAAGTTTTTAGATTCTTCGGTGCAACAAATTTTGGGAGAATTGCAATCAAAAAGAGTTGATTCGCCCTACATAGAAAAAATAAGACAGAAATTAGTTGAAAAAAATATTCTTGTGGTTAGGTCTGACCGAAAAACAAGCGGAACTCTTAATAGTTTGCCCAACTTAAAATTAAGCGATATGAAAATGGAGCCGGATTATACGGCTTTCCACGTTGATTTAAGAAAATAAAATAAAAATTATGCCAAAACAAGAACAACTTAATTCACAAGAGCAAGAGGTTCCGAAAGAGCAAATACCACAAAAAGGCAATCGGCCTGGCGGAGAACTGCCAGAATGGCAACTTTGGCAACCAAAAATAGTTAGAGGAAGAGAAAAAAGCGTAAAATCTCCCGATGGAAAAACTTACGAAATAAAAGACGGCGAGCAATTTGTCGTGGAAAGGGGTGAAAATGGAGATTATGAGGCCGCTATTGTTGATGCTGACGGACAAAAGACAATATTGAGAGAGAGTTTGGCATCGAAGAAAGCAAAACTGGAAAAAGAAGACAAAGAAAAAATAGAAGAGCACAGAAAATATTTGGAAGGAGTTTTTCAAGAAGAAAGAGAAAAAGAAGCAAGAGGGGTTTTTGATACTTATAAATCAGAAACTTCTCAAAAAAAAGAAAATTCAGAAGAAACATCAGAAACAAAACAGGAAGCGGAACCGCCTTATGATCGAGAACAGCTTAATGAAATAACAAAAAAATGTTCAGAAATGGGTGCTAATTTTGGGAAAGAGGTAAAATTAACTGATGAAGATAAAAGACAGATTGAAATAGTCGCTGATCTTGTTGAAAAACAAATTGATAAAGCTGTAGAAAATGATGATGACTGGAAAAGCTTCAAAAAATTAGAAAAAGAGTTACTTTCAAAGGGACTTCTAATTGGGACTGGTTGGCTCGTAGATGGTGGAAAAGATGCCTCTGTCCAACAAAGAAGTGGCGACTATAAAAAAAACAATAGAGAATCTCCGACTCAAATTATCGTTCCTTCAAAAGTATTTAATGCATTTTATTACAAAGAACGAGTTATTGAAGAGATGAGAAGATTATATTTAAAACCAAGTGCTGAGCAATTACGAGGACAATCGACTAGAGGGTTAGCGACTGATCTTGAACAGTTAAAATATTTTATTAAAGCAACCAAGGATAAAAAATAATTGTGCATAACGTTATTGTTTGTTTGCATATTTTTTTATGATATAATTAATCAACAATTTAATATTGACTGCCTAACCTCATAATTTATTTTGTGAGCACGGCAAAAAATCGTTAGCCATATTAAACCCGTCATTCGGGGGTAACGTGGCTAACGTTATACAGGGAAACTTGTATAGGGTCGCAAGACTCACCTTCAGTGGCGGGTTTTGTGTTTATCACTTTTAAATAATTATGAATATATTAGAAAAAAGTAGAAATTTTTTAACAAAATTACAAGGTCTTCCTGAAGATGTAAAAAAGCTCATCCTTTGGACGATTGTAACTATTCTGGCAATAATAATGGGTTATTTTTGGATTCAAGAAGTAAGAAACAGCACGGCAAAAATGGAAGAATCTGTAAAATCTATAAATTTACCAACAGTAGATTTACCAGCCCTACCGTCTACAGATATTTTACAAACCACAACTCCAAGTAACAAATAACTTTTTAAAAGTGAAAACTATGTCGTCGGTTATTTCTAAAAATATGAAAAAATACCGAGCTAAACTTGGTGTTACGCAGTGGGAATTATACAGGCAATCCGGTATTCCTTATAATACAATTCTCAAGATTGAAAGTGGCGTGTCCGCTGATCCGCGTATCAAAACATTGATAAGAATAGCACGTGCGCTGAAAGTTTGCGTTGATGATTTAATAAAATAATTTTTTATAATTGTGGCAGAAGAAAAGAAAGAAACAAAAGAGAAAACAGAAAAAGATGAGAAGGAAGGCGAAGAGGAAGAAGAAGGGAAGGGCGAAGATAATAGTAGTATCGGCAACTTATCTTCTCCCGAGGGGATTGTGATGCTGTGCGTGGCTGGATTCTTTGATTTAATGGATTTGATACCGTTCATCAACGCTGTTTCTGATATAATTGCTTTAATAATTATTGGTGGGTGGATGCTTACAAAGCAGTCAGGTCGAAAAAAAATATTTGCAAGACTTTTTACTGTTTTTGTGATTAATCTTATGCCTGTAGTTAGTAGTTTTACATCAGTCATAGGCATATTAAACTTTTTAGAAATAAGTCCTGGCAAAAGCGCAATACCTCCGATATCGTGGCTGGGGCACGTTTATACAACACTTAAAGATGGGTAAAATAATTTTATAGCTTATGTATAAATTTTTAAATGTAGTTTTTAAAAAGAAAAAAATATTATTTTTTGTTTCTTTATTTTTTGTTGTTTTTGCCCTTACTGTTCCTCAGGTTGCTTTTGCTGTCTGGTATAATCCTTTTAGTTGGATTGGAGATGCGGCAGCTAATGTATTAAACGCTATCATCGCCGCATTTTTACTGATACCATTATTTTTATCTGCAATATTTTCTGATCTTGCTGGAATTTTATTACAATGGAGCATTTCGCTTGCCACATCTGGAGTAAGTTATACAAACAGTCCGGGGGTTAAGGTTGGATGGCCGATTGTCAGAGATTTAGCTAATATGGTAATCGTATTGGGTTTTGTCATTATTGGAATTGCTACCACCCTAAGGGTGAGAGAATACGAGGCAAAACAACTTTTAGCCAAGCTAATAATAGTTGCCCTCTTAGTTAATTTTTCTTTATTAATATGTGGCATAGTTATTGACGGAACAAATATCGCAATGGTCTATTTTTTTAACAAAATAGGCAATGCGGCATTCTACGCGGCGAATACAATTGATAGCTGGAATCAATTGGGAAATACATTCACGGATAGTTGGACGGTGTTCGGCCCAAAATTGATATCAATGTTTATATTCAATTGTTTAGCATTTTTTATTTATCTTTTATATATAGTTTTAATTTTAGGCAGGGTTGTGGCCCTTTGGTGTCTGGTTATACTTTCTCCACTGGCTATGGTTTGTTATGTGTTTCCGGCTACGAAAAGCGTTTGGCAAATGTGGTGGAAGAACTTTTTCCAGTGGTGTATCGTTGGGATACCGGCTGGACTCTTTTATTATATTGCTTCGCAAATGATATCTAATATGATAGCAGTCCCAACACCCACAATTGCGACAGACGCGATTTTTTCTGCTGACACGGTAAAAGTATTAACAGGAGCTTTTAGCTTTTTGCTTCCGGGTTTATTTTTAGTTGTCGGCTTTTTCGTTTCATTGCAATTTTCGGCAATGGGAGCGAGTACAATTTTCAATTTTGCGAATAAAAATAAAGGTAAAATATTAGGAGGTGGTCTAGATGCTTTTGCAAAAGCAAATAAAACTGCGGGTAAATATGCTGGTAAAGTCGGTGATTATTTACAGGGGAGCAATAATGTAATTGGCAGGGGTGCAGGTTGGTTAATTAATAATACTGCTGTAAAGGGTGCTAATATGGTTGGAAATTATAGAGCATCGGCTGCTAAAACAAGATCCGCATTTGGGCGAGCTTTGGAGGGGGCTGGTGCGTTACCAGTCGGTACTCAAGCCGGAAGAGATGATAAAGCCCTTGCAGATGCAGTGAAACAATTGGTGGCAGCACTTAGGTCTGGTAACAAAAAAGATGAACAGGGAGTTTTTGATAAAATTCATAGGGGAGACACTGCTGCAATAATGGCAGCTGTTAGCGAAGGCAAACTCCATGAGGCATTTAAACGCCCAGACGGTACGGTTGATCATAGCGCAATGAATGACGCATTAGTAAGTGCTGAAAAATCTGGGGCGCCAAAGAATATGAGGAAAGAGGCTATGGACAAGTACCATCAAATAGCTGGGTTTACCGACAAGAACGTGGATGCAGCATTGACGACCTTGGGGCATAAAGGAGCTATCGATACGGAGTTAGGCGCCAAAGCAGGAACAGCTACTCCAGCTGAAAGAATGGCCGCAGCAAGAAAATTAGAAGATAATGGAACTATTGCAAAGGGTAGTATAAGCAGGGCAGAGGGAAAAGCAGAGTATATGAAGTTAAAACAAAATTGGAGAGGTATGGATACAGAAGCTAAAGCAAACGCAGGAATAGACCAATTACATAACGATGATTTTGAAGAACTTATTTCAGATATGACTGGTGAAGATATAAAAGCATTTAAATCACTTGATACAACAAAGGGAAGTAAAGGAGCCGCACTAAGAGATAAGATTAAATTGCAGAGAGCCAGATTGCGCGCTGAAGCAGCAAAAGCGACTACAAGCACAAACAGAAAGAGAAGATTCGAGGAGGTCGCAGACGAAATGGACAATCTATAATAAAATATTTATTCAATCACAAATGGAACAAAATATTGGATCAACATTTAGCCCAAAATCAGATTTAGTTCGTGCTGAAATAATGAAAAAAAATAACATGGAAGGAAGTTCTACGGGATTTTTATTGGAAAAAATTACGATGTTTTTTTCGCGGGCAGAAATATCAGAAAAAGAAGCAATAACTTCTATACAAAAAGAACTTGGAATCTCCCAAAAAGTGGCTGGACAAATAATGGTAGAAATCAAAAATACACTTATCCCAACTTTATGGAACAATTTGTCACAAAAAGATAGAGAATCTCTTTCGCATATAAAAAATGAGGTAGCGACAGAGGGAGCGGAAGAAACAGAAGAAACTTTGCCAAAAAAAATACCCACTTCGTCAGATATCAAAAACAATTTGGATGTCGAGCCTCCTAAAAAATCAGTTCCGCCATCATCAGTACCGGCCGTGAATAGAAAATCTGATGGGCCAGATAAATACAGGGAGCCGATTGAGTGAAAATTCATAAGATAAAAGGGCAAGTCACACGTTAGTGCTTGCCCTTTTGGTTCTGATAGTCAGAACCCTTGTTATTCGCTCGGCGTTCGCTTCAGCGGATCCCATTTGGGATATTTATTATGCCTATTGAAATGTCGTTCAGCAGCAGCGGCATCTGTGAGATTATCCGATGGCGGATTAACCGCACCGGCGTTTCCTTTCTGTTGGCCACCTCCAGGATTTTTTCCAGGATTGGTTCCCTGATTTCTTTTGCCAAATGCCCCAGCGATAGCTTCTGCTGCACCAATCAACCCTGCAAAATTGGGGTCAATGGATTTCCCGCCACTGGTTACATCAATCTTTCTTTCATCGTAAGCTAGACTGACATTTCCTGAACGGTCTCGGGTTGTTTGGGCTTGAGCCCATTCAAACGTTTCAGCATAACCACCGTCCTTGACGGATTTACCACGCTTTTCAGGGTGAGCAGTCAAATCAGTGTCCAGTTGCTGAGGCGTCATGCCATGAGTTCTGGCCACTGTTCCTAAAATTTGCCCGCCGATTTCTTCAGCATTTTTTCTGGCAGTTTCCTTAGCAGCTTCCGCTTGATAGGTAGCCACCACAGGACTCTCCATTGCCTTTTGCAGTTCTGCGGTAGGATTTACCGTGTCTATCCTTATGATCACTTCCCCCGTTCCAACAGTAAAGTTGTGGGGGTCGTTACCACAAAGACCAGACCTTGCAAAAAGTCCTGCCGGCTGCAGAAAGAAATCTGTTGCTGCAATCCTGATCGAAGAAATGTTCGACCTCCCAATCGCTTGCTTGTGATCAAATCCTGCCATAATATCTCGCAAGCCTGAAACAACCTCTTTTTCCATCCATTCTCCAAGGGCTGTTTCTTCCGTCGGCACGCCGGACTTAATCATCAGCACAAGAGAGTCGGGTTCATTAAAGGGGAACCTTACATAGCCCGAAATGTCCACCAGCAACATCTGGCGATCTGACGACCATATGCGCTGCTCCACCTTGCCTTCGAAATTAAAAGGCAACTGCTTGGTCGGAATTCTCACTAATTCCCACGGATAATGCCCATCCCATTTGATAGGAACCCAAGGCAAGAAGACCGGACCGCTTTCATATATCAACGGTTCCGGCTCGCCGAAAAAAAGCATTATCGCCACTTCGTCTTTTCCGACCACCTTGACGGATAACCAGTACCGCCAAACTATAAATAAGGCAGCAAATACTAGCAGTAGAGCTACTACAGCTAAGACAACAAATAGAATCCACATAGTTCTCTCCTTCTTTCTGTATGACCCGCCGAAATAGCGGATGTCAAGGTTCAGTTTTTAGCTCGAAAACTATTTCCGAAGCTATTATTTAATATATCATATTAAAATGACTATGTCAATAGTGGGTATTGACATAGCATAATATATTTGTTATCATTAAAATATAGTTAGATCCCCCCCCCGTTTAAAACTGCTTAAAAGTAGGAGGATAGTATATGACCGAAGTCGAATTCCAAGAGAAAGCACAAAACGCGAACTTAACTCCGGTCGAGGAGGCAATTCTACGTAAAGGCTACGGCCTTTCTTACGACGCTTCCTTAATGCCGACGGGCAATGATGCACGAAGCCGTCGTATTAAGTTCGTTGCAGCCAGGAAACTCCATGCTTTGGAGGATTCCAAACTACCTCCTTTGGAGGGTTAAGAAGTGGCCTACGGGGAGAGGCCAAAATCTCCCCCTCATTTCTCAGTTTCGAAATTGCTTCGGGATTGAGAGAGTGAATACAAATAGGTTTGCACATTTTCAACCCTTTTCTTGGAGAGATTTCACAATGAACAAGGGAAATCAGCAAAAAGAGCTTCTAGAAGAGACTCAGGACTACCTTGAACAAAGGAAAGTCGACGACGAACTTTACGAGCACGTCGTCGCAATAGGATTTGACCAGTTATTGGCAAATCCTACCCGCGAGAACGCATTGATTGCTTATCGTCGGGACTGTATGGAGTGACGGTTCCGAACCCACTGGACACTCCTACTTCTCAGGGGAAATAGCTCATGTTGCGGCATGGCAATTTCTTAAGGCGCTTTGTCTAAAAAAGACTTGGCGCTTTTTTCTTTTTTCGAGACACGGCATTGTCCAACATTCAAAAATAAAATAGTTCTTCGCAGCCGGCCCTATTGCGCTAGTTTTTGGTACTGATATAATAAAGTTGCAGAAAGCGGTTGCCTGACGGCGTCCGGAAATTTTCGGGCTAAATGTCACGGGGCTACAACTTCTGTTATCGACTCTTTTTTGAGTTGATGACTGGAAGTTGTAGCCCCGTTTTTTGTTTCTCTTAATTTTTATGGAGGAAACAGAAACAAAAATTGAAAACAATCAGGAGTCTTCACAAAGCGAAATATATTCGCTGACTGATGTAGAACAAGAGTTGGTTGATAAATGGAAAAAACGTTTCAACAGGGCAGATGAATATGTGCGGCCTTATCGCGCAAAGTGGCTTCGCATGTATAAGTTGTATCGCGCCTACCAGGAAAAAACGAATTATGCATATCAGACACGCCTGATGCCGCCAATTGCATTTGAAATCATAGAAACGATTGTATCGCGCATTGCAACAGCCAGACGAAAAACTCGCATACTTCCCAGGAGCAAAGACGATGTGAATTCAAAATCACTTAAGGCGTGGGACGAACTGGTGAATTATGATTTTGACATTATTAAGCTGGCAAAAAAGATTCCGCAGTGGGTAAAAGCATCAACAACTTTCGGAAACGGTATTGCGATGGCGACTTGGCTGGCAGACAAAAGCATTGATTATGATGATCCATTTTTTACAATTTGCCATCTTTGGGACATTTTACCAGCGCCGGAAACTCAGGATTTAGAAGATGATTGTCCGTGGCTGATACGGAGAATTCTGACAACTAAAGAGAAGATTGAGCGCGATGAGAAAAACAGGGGAGAAGAATTCCAGCTGTATAAGAACGTAAATTTTCTTGAGCCGACGTTGATAGATGATTGGAAGGCCGAGTTATACGACGTGAACCTTAAAAAAATGGGGCAGATTCAGAGCGTTACTGCAAGAGGAGGAGCAGAAGAAACAACCATAAAAATTGGCGGAGGAAAATATGAACGCGAAAAAGGGGTTGAGCTTTGGGAGTGCTATGACTTTGAAGAGGGAAAGATTGTCACTATCGGGAACAAGGAAATTCTAATGCGAAATGACGAGAGCCAGTACAAGAAAGTAAACCACGGGCGCATTTTCATAGATCTTCCTGACCATAAACTCAATTGGGAATTATGGGCAGTGGGTCACATTGAGCCAGTGGAAATGACCATCCAAGAAATCGCGGATATCCGCAACCAGCGGATGGATGATGTGATTTTAATGCTTGATCCTGTAATTAAAATCAGGAAAGATGCGGATATTTCGAAGAATGACATTATCTTCGCTCCGGGCCAGATATGGTCTTTGCGAAAAATGGACGATGTGGTTGTTGAACGTTTGCCGGACGTGAGCTTAATGGGAGTAAATGAAGAAAATTTGCTTCGCAATGAAATTGAAAGAACGCTTGCCATATCCGAATATGTGCAGGGCATGCCAAAATCTTCCAGCGAACCTCTTGGAAAAGTTGCCATGCTTATAGGCCAGAGCAATTTGCGATTGAGCTCCTTTGCGCATAATTTATCTGAAGCGCTGACGCGGCTGGCTTCTATTCTCGTTGAAATGAACCAGGAGTTTCTTGAAAAGGACAAACTATACCGCATAGTTGGCAGCGACGTGAGTTTCAAAGAATTTACAATGGCTGACAAGGAAGTAAAGGTCGATGCCGTTGTGACAGTTGATCCTGTAGTGCCGCCAGACCAGGACACGCGTTTGAATCAGGCGTTGATTCTTTACGAGAAGTTTGTTGGGCAGGATAAGCCTGATCCAAATAATGCTGAGGAGATGAGCCAATGGAAAAGGCGTAAGCGGGCGTTGCAGGAAATGATTCTTGAGGAAATGGGCAAAGAAGCATATAAGAATGTTCTTCTGGGAGTTGAGCAAATTGAATCGCAGGATAAAACAGGAAACGCAAATAGCAACGAACAGGAGTCAAAAGTTGCTGAATCTGAAGCGGGGCCAATGCCGCAGCAAGAAATTCCACAGCAGCAAAAGAAACAGA
>Ga0247841_10005633_pt1 | contig 20047 bp, 15 predicted proteins | sample LaCruzMarch2015__2_FD_192410 | JGI IMG/M metagenome (GOLD analysis project Ga0247841, IMG submission 192410) | Freshwater microbial communities from meromictic Lake La Cruz, Castile-La Mancha, Spain - LaCruzMarch2015_18m | ecosystem: Environmental > Aquatic > Freshwater > Lake | place: Spain... | reverse complement strand
TTGTTTTTGAGATAAACAATCGACCCAAAAAAGTATTACAATTCAGTACTCCATTCGAGGCACTTCAAAAAGAATTATTAGTTAAGGGTGTTGCATTTCCAAATCGAATGTAGCTATCTACAATCCACGATCTCTTTTGTTAAACTTAATTGTGCAATGTTTATGTTTTAAAACACAAATTGATCTCCTCCCTCTTTACCTGCCCGTCCGGCAGGCGGGTCAAAGAGGGATACCCGTAGGGAGGGAGATTTAATGGAAAAATTTAGCCTAAAATCATTATTAACCATCGTCGTCATTCTTTTAATCGGCATCACTGCCTTGTGGCAAATTCAACGCAGGGCTCGCCCCGTTGCGGCGGGCTGGTTTTCCGACTCTTGGCAATACCGCAAAGCGATAAACATTGGCAATACCAGCGGTTCAAATGTCACAAATTCACAAGTCAAAATTTTTACTAATTATGACTTAAGTGCTTTGGTCACTGCTGGAAAACTTCAAGCCGATTTAGATGATATTCGATTTACAGATAGTAGTGGAAATTTATTAAAATACTGGATTGAAGATGCTACTAATAATAGTACCGATGTTTGGGTATTAATTCCAAATCAAATAAATGGAAATATTACAATATTAATGTATTATGGCAATCCTAGCGCCAACAGCGCTAATGACAATACTTGGGTTGCCGACATTGGAGGAACAAATTCTAGTTTAAATGGATATCGTATTCATGCTTTCAAAGCAAATGGAACTTATACAAATTTAAAAGACAGAAACGCAGAAGTTTTAGTTGTCGCTGGCGGTGGCGGTGGAGCTTATCGACATGGTGCTGGTGCTGGCGCTGGCGGTCTAATTTACAATAATAATTTTTCTATTACCAATGATATTGGTGTAACCATAGGTGTTGGAGGTTCCGGAGCAATTACTTCAGGACCTGAACCAGGATACGGATCAAATTCAGTTTTTAGTTCCTTAATTGCAATTGGTGGCGGTCGTGCCGGTGGTTACGATAGTACAAATATCGGTGGTACTGGTGGTTCCGGTGGCGGCTCTGTTAGTGTCAATAATGCAGCAGGCACTAGTGGCCAAGGAAATGCCGGTGGAAATGGTTACAATGGCACCTCACCTTATAACTGGGGTGGCGGCGGCGGAGCTGGTGAAGCAGGAAGTAATGGCACTGCCACAACACACGGTGATGGCGGTGACGGTTTGTATTATGGTGATAAATTTAGCACAACTTACGGCGAAAACGGTTGGTTTGCTGGTGGAGGCGGTGGTGGTGGTCACGACCCAGGTGTAGCCGTAAAAGCAATCGGTGGTTCAGGTGGCGGCGGAGATGGAGGTGTACCAAGTGTAAACAATCCCGGTGAAGACGCCCAAGCCAATACTGGTGGCGGTGGAGGTGGAGCTTCAACTACTAGTAGCGGAAATAGTCGAGGTGGAAACGGTGGATCCGGAATTGTTCTAATTCGATATCAGTCGACAATTAATTCACTTGCAGACATTTTAATTGGTACCCCAGCCACAGAAGAAAAATCTCCCGCCCCCGTCGCCTACTGGTCCTTTGACGAAGGCGTGGGTACCACCGCTTATGATAGCAGTTCTAACCGAAACAACGGCATTTTCGGCGCTGGCACCTCCGCCCCCACTTGGCAAACCGAAGATATGTGTGTTAGTGGCAAATGTTTAAAATATGACGGTAACGATTATGTACTATCAGGAAATAACTCCATCTATGATCTCACATCAAATTTTACAGTTAGTGCTTGGGTAAAACTCAATGGCACCCAATCAACAAGAGGTATTTTGGCAAAAATATTAGACAGTGATGTCGGATATCAATTAGCCCTAGATAGCACTGGAAAATTTATATTTCCAAGATGGAATGCTGGAGCAAAAAGTAATGTAGTTCCGACACCAGGTACTTGGTACCATGTTGTCGGAGTAAAAAATCAAGCCGGAACAAATTCACTATATATCAATGGAATTCTCCAAGACACAACATCAACCACAGGAGTTTCAAGTAATACACAGCCCGTAATTATTGGTGCACTATATAGTAGTCATAATAATTATTTTTTTAATGGCAATATTGACGACGTCAAAATCTACGCCTACGCTCGCACTGCCACCCAAATCAAACAAGACTACAAAGCTGGCCTCGCCGGCCAAAAATCCGCCAAAGGTGTCAATGTCGCCGCCGGCTCCAAATCCGCCAAAAGTTTAAGTGATGGATTGGTGGGGTATTGGAAAATGGACGAAGCTACAATGGGTCATGGTACAACTTTTACCGATTCTTCGGGTAATAATAATACCGGTACTGGTGTCAGTAATGTTGCAGTAGTATCAGGTAAATTTGGTAATGGCATCGATATTCCTGGAGTAGGCGGCGGCGGCGCTGGATACGCTGTAAATGTTGCTGATTCTGATTCACTTGATATTGGTTATACCTCTCCAATGACAATATCTTTCTGGATATACAATGATTCATCAGTTTGTGCTGCTATTGTAAAAAAATCCGGTCTTTGGGAGATATATCGTTGTTCATCGGCAATTACAGTACGATTTAATCAAGATTATACCAGTTCATATAGTTTAAATAATGGTCAATGGTATCTTGTTACTGTGACACGAGATCCGTCAACCAATACAACAAAAGTGTATATAAATGGACAACAGACAGATAGTTGGACTTACGCAATTGGTGGCCAAGACAATAGTGGAGGTATGGGAATAGGTGCATATTATGGTGGAGCTTGGGCAATAGATGGAAAACTCGACGAAGTCCGCATCTACAACCGTGCTCTAAATCCTGCCGAAATTACGGCATTATACGAATACGCCCCCGGCCCAGTTGCGTATTATAATTTTGAAGAAGGGGTGGGGACAACCGCCTTTGATAGGTCAGGAAATAGCAATAATGCTGTACTTTCTGTAGCCACAACTGTACCACAATGGAAAACCGGAAAAATAGGGAAAAGTCTACAATTTCTACCTACACAATACATACAATCAAATAATTTTTTAAATTTTAATAATGATTTTACTATCAATTTTTGGACCAAAGGCGCCGACAATAGCGATTGGCGATGGTTTCTTAATATGAATAATGATGGTACAGGTACTACTGGCGCCATATCAATTGCAACACATGGGGATCGTGTTAGATGGTCGTATGGTGCATGGTTTACAGATGCTGTGGCTGGTACCACTACAATCTTAAACGATACCAGCTGGTATTACATTACCGTAGGCAAAAGAGGAAATCAAACATTCACATATATTAATGGAATCCCCGAAGGAGTTGGCACGACTACATCAGTTTCCAATCTGAGTCTTACAGCCCCAATATATATTGGATGTGGCTCAGGTCAACTTGGCGGATTTAATAGTTACATTGACGAGGTCAAAATCTACAACTACGCCCGCACGCAAAAACAAATTCTCCAAGATATGTCCGCCAATATCCCTGTCGGCGCGGCGACAAAAGTCAGCAAACCCATCGCTTGGTACAAATTCGACGAAGGCCAGGGGACTATCGCCAATAATAGCGGTAGTATCGGCAGTATACTCAACGCAACTTTATCTGGAAATACTCTTCCTACCTGGACAACAGGAAAAATTAATAAAGGACTGAGTCTTAATGGCATAGAAGGTGTCGGTAGTGTTGTTACTACAGGTGCAACTTTATCTTTAACTTCTGATGTAACTTATACTGGATGGTTTAAAATTAATAGTTTTAATGATTGGGCTTCTGTTTTTGGTAATTTAAAATATAATAGTGGCACAAGTTCAGTTGGTATAAATTTTATTCCATTTAATGGATATATTAAAGTTTGTAGTGGTACAGGATCTGGTAATTATAATACTAACGATTTTACCAGCACAGAAATTACAACAAACAAATGGATATATGGCGCCTTAGTTTATAATGGTTCTGAAATAAAAGTTTATATAAACGGAAAACTAATAAATTCAGCTAATAGATCGTCAATTGTTCACACAAACACTACTTTTACTATGGGAAGATGGGCTTCAGACTATAGTGGTTACAATTTTCCTGGTTCTATTGACGAAGTCAAAATCTACAATTATGCCTTATCTGCCGATGAAATCAAACAAGACTACAACCAAGGTTCCAGTGCCGTCATCGGCAAAAGCAATCAAACCATCGGTGGCACGACCACCAGCCTCGACTACTGCATCCCCGGCGATGCTTCGGCATGCTCAGCACCAATTGGTGAATACAAAATGGAAGAAGGGGTAGGTACTACTACCTACGACACTAGTGGCAATAATATCAATGCTGGTTTTAGCGGTAGCCCAACCTGGACAACAGGAAAAATTGGAAATGGTATAAATTTTAATGGAACATCAGACTTTTTATCAAATACAATAAAAAATTTTTATACTGGTACCACATTGGAAGCTTGGGTAAAAACAACTAGCACTGATTCAACTACCGTTTATGACGGTAATGCCGCTCAAAATATAATCGGTGACACTACTCAAGGTGTTGCTAGTGGTTTTGGAGTTCATGGCGGGAAAGTCCGATATCAAATTTATTATAATACTTGGTACAATGTCCTTGGAAATACTTCGGTCAATGATGGCTTATGGCATTTTATAAGTGTTACCCACAAAACTAGCGGTGAAGTAATTATCTATGTTGACGGTAAACAAGATAATACTGGAACTATTAGTTATTGGGGTTTTCAATATAATGTTATCGGTAGGGGTTACAATGCAGATTATTTTACTGGTAAATTAGATCAAATAAGAATTTACAATTATGCCAGAACACCGGCACAAATTGCCTACGACTACAACAAAGGTGCCCCAATCGGCCACTGGAAATTTGACGAATGTCAAGGTAATATCGCTTATGATTCTAGCGGAGTCGGAAATACTGGAACCATCACCATCGGTGCCAACATTCAAAATACAATAGGAACTTGTAGCGGCGGAGGTAGCAGTGCTTGGGGTGTCGGTAGTACCGGAAAAACTAATTCAGCAATAAATCTTGATGGTAATGATGATTATATAAATATAACTAGTAATTTATTAGCAGGAACTATGCCACAAATTAGTGTTAGCGCTTGGATAAAAAATGGAAACAGTGGCAATGAAACAATTATTGCCACCCGTGGCTGGTATAGTGGTGATACAGGTTGGGGATGGTGGTTATTAAAAGATCACGATAACAAATTAAAATTTGGTATTAACACTGATGATAATGAAGCCGTATTTAATCAAACAATAGACACAACAGAAACTACTTGGTATCACGTAGTAGGAACATATGACGGTGCAACAATTAATATTTATGTAAATGGTGTCAAAGGTACCCCATATTCAAAAACAGGATCAATAATATTTGGAGCAAATACATATATTGGTAGAGGAACCTACAATGGGGGATTGGCTTACCATTTCAATGGCCTTATCGACGATGTGCGGATTTATAACTATGCGCTCACTAGTGAACAGGTCAAACAGGTTTATAACAATGGAGCAATGTCGTTCAGGTGATGTGCGCATATATAACCTGCCCGCAATGCTTCGCATAGCGATGCAGGCGGGTTACGCCCTAACATCGGAACAAGTTAAACAAATATATAATGGAGGTGCTATTAACTTCAGATAGGTTCTCGTTCCTCTTTTGTCAAAGAGGAAAGCCCCCACAGCAGTGGGGGAAGGAGATTTAAAAGAACAAGTGAAGCAAGTCTACAACGGCGGGGCGGTAAAATTTAATTAAAAATTAAAAATTACGAATTAAAAATTGACCTGCCCGTCCGGCAGGCGAATTGAAAATTGGATTTTGAAAATTGAAAATTAGTCAACAGCTACTCTTCTTGACTTCGCTTTTTATTTGCGTCCCCTTGTGATATTCTTATTATTGCGTGGGTCTGCTATTCGGTTATAGATCGGAGAATCGCCATTTTCTGATTGCGGGTTCAAATCCCGTCAGGTCCACACAAAATTGACTAATTGCAATAAATTTGAGATAATATTCTCAAATGGCGATTCTCTGATGTCTATCCAATAGTAATCAGAACTAAAACCCGCTTCGGCGGGTTTTTTAGTGTCAAAATTTGCTAAACCTAATCACTTATCGGGCGAGGGAACCTCGCCCATACTGTTACAGCCAAAGTCTATTTTACTAAGTTAGGGTATAAGTATTTCCATCGGTAGCTAATAGTACGGGCGAGGTTCCCTCGCCCAAAATTCGTAATTCGTAATTTTTAATTCGTAATTGATATAATATTGTGTGTCTTTCAATATTATATCCGCATTTCAACCAGCAGGCGACCAGCCCACCGCTATCGCCAAACTCACCGCCAATATCCAAAGTGGCAGAAATAAACAGGTACTCCTTGGTGTCACTGGCTCAGGCAAAACATTTACAGTTGCCAATGTAATAAATAATACACAATTACCCACCCTTGTAATTTCACACAACAAAACTCTGGCCGGCCAACTTTATCAAGAATTCAAGGAATTATTTCCTGAGAATAAAGTTTCCTATTTTGTCTCTTACTATGATTATTATCAGCCCGAAGCCTATATCCCAGCCTCCGATACCTATATCGCCAAAGAAGTTCAGATTAACGACTTAATTGATAAATTACGATTACAAGCCTCATCAAATTTATTTTCCGGCACCGACAATATCACCATCGCCTCAGTTTCCTGTATTTACAACATCGGCGACCCCTCCCAATTTGGCGCTCATACTCTAGAAATTTTTGTTGGCAAATCATATCCTCGTCGTCAACTTTTTGAAGATTTTGTCAAACTTTATTATCAACGCTCAGAAATGGAATTTAAACGATCCACTTTTCGCGTTCGCGGCAATACTATTGACATCTGGCCTGCCTATATGGATGATTATTTATCACTAGAATTTGAAAGTGAAAAACTTTTATCGATTACGCAATTAAACCCATTAACAGGCAAAATAATCAAATTAGAACAATTTTTGTTGTACCCTGCCAAGCAATATGTCAGTGGGGGAGTCGATTGCGAAGTATTTAAAAAAATCCGTGACGATCGAGACAAACAAGTTAAAATGTTTGAGTCTCAAAATCGCATTTTAGAAGCACATCGTATCGATCAACGCGTCGAATATGATTTAGAAATGCTTCGCGAAGTCGGTTATATAAATGGTATCGAAAATTATTCAATCTATTTTGAAAATTCTCGCAAAGCCGGCGACCCACCCTATACCTTAATTGATTATTATAATCACTTGTATGGCAAAAATTGGCTCTGCATTATCGATGAATCTCATGTCACTATCCCTCAAATTGGCGGTATGTATGCGGGGGATCTCGCTCGCAAAAAAAATCTTGTCGACTTTGGTTTCCGCCTCCCCGCCTCCTACGACAATCGACCATTGAAATTCGAAGAATTTTATTCTCGTATTCCAAATTGTATCTACGTCTCCGCCACCCCCTCAAAATGGGAAATAGATGATTGTGTTTCTCCCCTGTCAAGGGGAGATCCCGCAGCAGCGGGAGAGGGGTTTGTAACGCAAGTCATCCGTCCTACTGGTCTACTCGATCCAAAAGTCGAAATCAGACCCGAGAAAAATCAGATCCCTAATCTAAAAGAAGAAATCGCCAAAAGAATCAAACTCCACCAACGCACTCTAGTAATCACTTTGACCAAACGCATGTCCGAGGAGTTAACTGAATTTCTTAGTAAAGATTTCAAAGTCGCCTATCTCCATTCTGATATCGATACGCTCAAAAGAACCGATGTATTAGACAAATTACGCTCCGGTGAATATGATGTCTTAGTTGGTATCAATTTACTTAGAGAGGGACTTGACCTCCCCGAAGTTTCATTAATTGCTATTCTTGATGCCGGACAACAAGGTTTCTTACGTTCCCAAACCTCTTTGATTCAAATCATGGGTCGTGCCGCTCGTCATGTGAACGGGCAAGTAATTATGTACACCGACAAAATATCTGACGCCATGACCGGTGCAATTAGAGAAGTTAACCGCCGCCGCAAAATCCAAGAAAAATATAATCAAGATAATAACATCACCCCAATATCTATTAGCAAAACCATCCGACCAAAAATTATTGAAGAAATTGAAAACAAAAAAGAAGAAAAAATAAATATAGATGATTTATTACCAAATCAAAAGAAAAAATATATTTCTTCTCTCAAAAAACAAATGCACGAATATGCTAATAATTTAGATTTCGAAAATGCAATAGAAATAAGAAATATTATTAGAAAATTAGAGTAGATCTCATCCCTCTTTATCAAAGAGGGAAGCCCGAAGGGAGGGAGATTTAATGGTATAATTATCCGTATGTTCAGTCTCCTCAAAAACTTATTTGACGAAAATAAAAAGCGAATAAATTCCTATTCCAAAATAATTGAAGAGATAAATGCGTATGAACCAAAAATCTCTAAATTAACCGATGCCAAATTAAAAGCAAAAACTGCCTATTTTAAGGATTTATTAAATAAAGGTAATACCCTCGATCACATTTTGCCCGAGGCCTTTGCGGTCGTCAGAGAAGCGATCAAAAGAACCGTCGGTGAACGTGCATATGATGTTCAATTAATGTCCGCTCTTACTTTGCACCAAGGCGCTATTGCCGAACAAAGAACAGGAGAAGGTAAAACCCACTCTGTTATTTTCCCTGCCTATTTAAATGCTCTAACAGGCAAAGGTGTTCACATTATCACTCCAAATGATTACCTAACTCGTGTCGGCACCGGCTGGTATCCAAAAGCCCTCGCTCTCCTCGATATTTCAACTGCCGGTATGATCCACGAAGCTTCATTTATGCTTGATTTGAATTATACCGATCCATCAGAAAAATTTGATTCACGTCTCACACATCTTCGTCCCATTACTCGCAAAGAGGCCTATCTCGCCGACGTCACTTACGGTACCAACAACGAATTTGGTTTTGATTATCTTCGCGACCATATGGTTTCTGATTTCAAAGAAATGGTTCAGCGCCCTTATCATAATTTTGCCATCGTCGATGAAGTCGATTTCGTTTTAATTGACGAGGCCCGTACTCCACTTATTATTTCCTCCCCCAACAATCAACCGGTTGATAAATATTACAAATTTGCCCAAATAGCGGCCAAATTACAACCAACTGATTATGTTGTCGACGAAAAAGCCCGCTCCGCCACTCTTTCCGAATTTGGCATTAGAAAAGTCGAAAATGTTTTGGCTATCAAAAATTTATACGAAGAATCTTTTGAAACGATTCATTATATTGAGAATGCGATCAAAGCCCAAGCTCTTTTTCACAAAGATCGTGATTATGTTATCAAGGATGGTGAAATTATAATCGTTGATGAATTTACCGGTCGCCTCATGAATGGTCGTCGCTGGTCAGATGGACTACACCAGGCCGTCGAAGCTAAAGAAAATGTTGCCGTTCAGCGCGAATCTCAGACTTGGGCGACAATTACTTTTCAAAATTATTTCAGACTTTATGATAAATTATCTGGCATGACCGGTACTGCCCTAACTGAATCCGAAGAATTCAAAAAAATCTACAATCTCGATGTTATCGTTATTCCTACTAATAAAGAAATCAAAAGAAAAGATACTCAAGATTTAATTTTTAAATCACAACGAGCCAAATATACTGCCGTTGCCGCCAAAATTAAAGAATTAAATAAATTAGGCCAACCGGTTTTGATTGGTACCACCTCAATTGAAAAAAATAATATTATTTCCTCGCTTTTGCAAAAACAAGGTGTTCCACATCAGGTTTTGAATGCCAAAAATCATCGATCCGAGGCTGAAATCATTGCCAAGGCCGGAAAATTCGGCGCTGTTACTGTTGCCACCAACATGGCCGGTCGGGGAGTCGATATTGTTTTGGGAGGCCCCAAAGAAAATATTGATCCTAAATTATGGCAAAAAGATCACGATAAAGTTCTTGAATTAGGTGGCTTATATGTTATTGGTACCGAACGTCACGAATCTCGTCGCATTGACAACCAATTACGCGGTCGCGGTGGACGCCAGGGTGATCCAGGTTTTTCCCAATTTTATGTCGCCCTCGATGATGATTTAATGAGAATTTTTGGTGGTGAAAAAATCGCCTCTATTATGACTCGTTTCAATATGCCCGAAAATGAGGCATTAACTCACCCTTTAGTATCCCGTGTCATCGAACAAATTCAAGTCAAAGTCGAAGGTTACAATTTTGATGTCCGCAAATCATTAGTCGAATATGATGACGTCATCAACAAGCAACGTCAAATAATTTACAAACTTCGTGACAATACATTACAGAATCCCGCCAAAGAAGAAATTTTTAAATATCTCGAAAATCAGGTTACACCAGATAATTTCCTAGAAATTTTACCGGTCCCAAAAGTACCAAAAGGCGACCTCATCGATATTCTAAAAAAAGAATGGAAAAAACGAGAAGATTATTTCGGTGAAGATATCACCAAATCAATTTTAATTTATGCCGTTATTTCTACCATTGACCCCTTGTGGGTCGAACATTTAACCGCCCTCGATGATCTCCGTGATGGTGTCCGTCTTCGCGGTTATGCCCAAAAAGATCCGCTCATCGAATATCGCAAAGAAGGTTTCGAAATGTTTCAGGATTTAATGGGAAAATTTGAATATAATTTAGTTCGAAAATTATTCCGTCTCGAACCTGTCAACAATCCTATTAATATTCCAAAAAACGTCACCGAATATCAACCTGATGCTGTCGACCCAGGCCAATCAGCTTCTAACGAAGCTCAAAAACCTCAAACAATTACTAATTCACAATCAGTTTCTCGCAACGCCCCTTGCCCCTGCGGCAGTGGCAAAAAATATAAAAAATGTTGCTATCCAAAATATGATTAAACTACTAGAAATTATTAAGAAAGCAAGTAGTATTCTATTAACATTACACACCTCTCCTGATGGCGATAGTGTCGGCGCTAATTTGGCCATGTATCGGTTTTTAAAAAACCTAAACAAAGAAGTCACACTTATCGCCGGTGATAGCCAAATTCCCCTAAACTACAAACATCTACCCGGTATCGAAAATGTTTTAGAAAGAAATATTTTCCAAATCGATCTTGATGAATACGATCTTTTTATCGCCCTTGATATCGCTGGCGTCGATCAAATCAGTAAATTAGGCTCAATCGAATTTCCAAAAAATCTCACTATCTTGAATATTGATCATCACATCAGAAATCAACTTTTTGGCACGACAAATTATATTGTTGCCGACGCCCCCGCTACCTGTGAAATTATCTATAACTTATTTAAATCTTGGTCCGCCAGCCGGCGGACAAAAATTGATCACGATACCGCCGCAAATTTGATTGTCGGTATTTATGACGATAGTCTTTTCAAATATCACAACACAACCTACAAAACTTTCGAAATCGCCGCAAAACTGGCAAAAATTTGTCCTGAGTTTAATGATTATTTATTTGATATCGACAATAGCAATAGTCCCGAAAAAATTAAATTTATGGGCGTCGCCCTCTCACATATCGAAAATTATTTTAACGACGAAGTCGCCATTTCTGCCGTCCCTTTTGAATTAATGGAAAAAAATCGTTTTCCACTTGGCACCACCGACGACACCGATATCAATAATATTCTAAAAAGTGTCGTTGGTTGGAATATCGGTATTAATTTTTTTGAATATCAGCCGGACAAAATCAAACTAGGTTTTCGCACCCGTGACGAAAAAAAATATGATGTTAGTCTCATTGCCAAAGAATTAGGCGGTGGGGGACACAAAGCCGCCTCCGGCGCTACTATAAATATGCCATTTGATGTCGCCAAAGAGCTGCTGTTAAAAAAATTGAAATCAATCTATAATTTATAATATGACCGATTGTATCTTCTGCCAAATCATTAAAGGCGAAATTCCTTGTACCAAAATTTATGAAGACGAAAATTTTTTGGCCATTCTAGATATTAACCAAGAAGCCCCTGGCCACACTCTCTTGATTCCCAAAATTCATTACAGCACCGTCTATGATGTCCCAGAATTTGGCCAATATTTCGAAAAAGCCAGAGATGTCGCAAATGTATTAAAAGAGAAATATCAGGCCGAGACTATTATCCTCAAAGTTGTTGGCACTGATGTCCCCCACGCCCATATTCATTTAATTCCATATGGATCAAGAACTCAGTAACAAACTCGACATTCTTATTAAAAACACTTCTACGCCAAAACTTGGCAGAAGAATTTATTTAAGTTTTATGGCAGGCATGTCCTATTCTCTTGGCGTTCTTTTCGCCACTTCATTTTTGATTTATATAATCATATTCTTATTGTCCAAAACTCCAATTTATCCACAGATTCAACCCTATTTGAAACTTAAATAGTTAGCGATTTGCTCGTACCCTGTCCACTTTAGTCAATAATTTTTTTCTTAATCTTATATTTTTTGGCGTCACATCAATCAATTCATCTTTTTCGATAAAATCCAAACATTCTTCCAGCGAATATTTTTCTGCCGGCGCTAATTGAATATTATCGTCATTTCCCGCCGATCGCATATTGGTTAATTGTTTACCCTTGCAAACATTTATTTCCAAATCTCCTTCAACCGGTCGAAAGCCAACAATTTGTCCTTCATAGACATCTTCGGTTGGGAAAACAAAAGTTACCCCTCTTTTTTGGGCGATATCCAAGCCAAATGACAAAGCTTTTCCCGATTTATCAGCAATTAATACACCATTTCTCTGTTGTTTTTCCGATTCGATTTTTGGTTCATAACCAAGAAATAAACTCGACATTTGTGCCATACCTCGAGTCTGAGTCATCAACACACTTCGAAGTCCCAAGGCATTTCTCTCGCTAATTTTATAGATAAATTTAATCCCAGTTTTTTCATCATTTTGCATATCAATCATCTGGGCTTTCCTTTTTCCCACTTCTGAAGTAATTGCTCCGGTATATTCTTCAGGGACAATTATCGTCAATTCCGAAAACGGTTCACAAACTTTTCCGTCAATCGTTTTCAAGATCACTTCCGGTTTCCCTACTTCCATTGCATAACCTTCACGTCGTAATTTTTCGATTAATATTGCCAAATGTAATTCACCTCGACCGGAAACAATCATTCGGATAGAATCAACGGGATCATTTTCCAATTTTAATCCCAAATTTGTTTCTACCTCTTCCTGTAATCTTTCTTTTAATTCACGACTAGTCAAAAATCGACTTTCATCTCTAGCAAATACACCTGTATTTGGGCCAAAACTAGCTTTCAGCGTCGGTTGGGTAATCGAAATTGTTGGTAACGCTACTTGATGATTTATATCGGTCAAAGTTTGTCCGATTTCCAATTCTTTAATTCCCGACAAATAAATTATTTCACCACTCGTTGCTTCTTCTGCTTCAATTTTTTCTATGCCTTCGTTAACATACATTTTTTCAATTTTAAAATTTCCTATCAATTTGCTATCCGGTTTCAAAAGCGAAACAAAATCTCCCCTTTTAATTTTTCCAGAGCTGATTCTTCCCATTGCTAATTTACCTAAATATTCATTTTTTTCAAAACTGGAAATAAGCATTTTGAATGGCTCTTCGGCACTTACTTTCCCACTTGGTACATAATCAATAATTGTTTCCAATAAATCAAAAATATTATTCGGTAAATTATCCATATCTTTACCGGCTTTACCGTCTCTTCCAACCGCATAAATAATTGGGAAATCGAGCATATCGGTATCGTCAACGGTATGTAAAAATAAATCTTCCGTATCTTCAATTACTTTTTTTATCTGAATATCCGATCGGTCAATCTTATTAATTACTAAAATTATTTTCAAACCTGCTTCTATCGCCTTTTTCAAAACAAATTTTGTTTGAGACAATGGCCCTTCGGCTGCATCGACTATCAATAAGGCTCCGTCAGCCATGTTCATTACCCGCTCCACTTCTCCGCCAAAATCGGCATGTCCCGGCGTATCAATAATGTTAATCTTAGTATTGTTATAAAAAATAGAGGTATTCTTCGATAATATCGTTATGCCTTTTTCTCTTTCCAAATCGTTACTATCCATAATTCTATCCTGTGTCATTTCATCCTGATTATCACGAAAAGTATGTGTCTGTTTCAGCATTGCATCGACGAGTGTAGTCTTGCCATGATCGACATGGGCAATGACTGCGATATTGCGTATATCATCGTACTTTTGCATTCAGACATTCTACCACATATAAGGGCCGATTACATGCTAAAATAACAAATGCAAAAAATAATAATAGTTACTCTTTGCTCGCTATTTTTGTTTGGCTGCACTAGCAAAACTCCAACAAGTGATAGTTTGCTTCCAACCGGTAGTGCCACTACCAATTTAGCCGACAATATTTCCATCCAAAATCGCGTCACCGAATCTGCCGTTTCTCCTACTCCAACTTCAAATTTAAAAATTAATTTCAAGGAAGGTACTATGCAAAACAGTAATCAAGCTGATCCAAAAACAATTTCTTCGGACATGCTCACAATAAAAACCAAATATGGTGCTATTGTCGTCAAGATTTACACCGATAAAGCCCCAAATTTTATTAATCAGTTTGTCACCAAAGCCAAAAATAAATTTTTTGACGGTCTGACATTTCATCGTGTCGAAGCCGGCTTTGTCGCTCAGGGTGGTGATCCGCTTGGTAATGGTACCGGCGGTGGTCAAATAGCCTCCGAAATGAACGATGTTCCTTTTGTTCGTGGTTCTCTTGGTGTTGCCCGTGGTCCAGATATCAAAATCAACAACGACTCCCAATTTTTTATTTGTTTAGCCACCGAATCTTGCTCACAATTAACTTCACAATATACCAATTTTGGTGAAGTCGTTTCCGGCATGGAATTTGTCGACCAAATCACCGTCGGTGATAAAATAATTTCAATAAGCCAATGATTAAAAAAATCTTAATTGCCCTAGCCATAATTGCAGTTTTATATTTTTTATTTCGCCCACCAAAAATAAAAAACAGCACTAATGCCGATATTATTTTTTATTATGGCCAGGAATGTTCCCATTGTCACAATGTTTTGAAATACATCGCCGACAACAAAATTGACGAAAAAATAAAAATTGAGTCAAAAGAGGTTTACCACAATGACGCCAATAAAAATGAGCTAACCGCACTTACCCGTATTTGTCCGGAAATTAGCGATAATGGCAACATTGGTGTCCCCGTCGCCTATATTGTCAAAGAAAATAAATGCCTCGGCGGAGACAGCCCAATAATCGACAAACTAAAAACAATGCTACAATAAATTGTGAGTCGAAAACATAAGAGATTTCATTTTACCTTCGCTGTATTTATCCGTGTTTTAGTTTTTATTTTGATTATTTATTTTTTGATTAATTTTATAAATAACAAAAAAATCGCTCCAAATCTAGCTCAACCTAATTTTTTATACGAGCAAATACCGGATAGCACTAAAGAAAAACTAAACAATATTTCAAGTTTGCCAGTATTTTTAACATTTCGTGATAAAATCACTGACATACAAACTCAGGGCTCTGCCTTTATCCAATATCAAATTAAAGAAGCCCAAAAAGCCATAGTTAAAAAAATATATGACGATGCTATCAGAAAAATTGACCAGCCTCAAAGCCAAACTCAACCTGGAACAAATTAATCTTGAGCTTGAGAATCTGAAAAAAGAATCGGAGAATCCCGATCTTTGGAAAGACAATGTAAAGGCTCAAAACATTCTTCGTACTATTAGCGAACATCAAAAAATCTTGATCCAAGTCGAAGATATTGAATCAGATCTCGAATATATGGAAATTGCCACCGAATCTGACATAAAAAATATCGAAAAGAAAATCGCCACCTTAGAACTTTCTACCTATTTATCAGGTAAATATGATTCCAGTAATGCCCTAATTTCGATTCACTCTGGTCAAGGCGGCACCGAAGCCATGGACTGGGCCAGCATGCTTCAACGGATGTATTTTCGCTATTTTGAACGCAAAAATTGGCGCTACGAAGTCCTTGATCTTATCTCCGGCGATGAAGCCGGAATCAAATCTTGTGACATGAAAGTCAGTGCTCCATATGCCTATGGTTATCTCAAGGGTGAAGCCGGTACTCACCGATTGGTTCGATTGTCTCCGTTCAATGCCGATCAGTTACGTCAAACCTCGTTTGCCAAAGTTGAAGTCATGCCAGTCATCGACAATTCAAAAGAAGTTACCGTCAATCCAGCAGATTTAGAATTTTCCGCTTACAGAGCCGGTGGTAACGGTGGTCAAAATGTAAATAAAGTTTCCACAGCCGTTCGTCTTGTTCACAAGCCAAGCGGAATTTCTGTTTCCTGTCAAAGTCAACGAAGCCAGGATCAAAATCGAGCTGTTTGTCTCGAAATGCTAGAAGCCAAACTCTGGGCTATCGAGCAGGAAAAACAATCTTCTGAAAAACATGACATAAAAGGGGATAATGTAATAGCCGGTTGGGGACATCAAATCCGCTCTTATGTCCTTCACCCATACAAAATGGTCAAAGATCTTCGTACTCGTGTCGAAACATCAGACACAGTTAGTGTTCTTGACGGCGATCTTGATTTATTTATTGAATCAGAATTAAAACAATTATGAAAACAACCTTAAAAATAATTTTAACTATATTTGTATTATTTATTACAATCTTATATTTCACCAATAAAAACAATCCCCTAAATATTCGTAGTAATTATAATATGATGATTTTAGGACTTGATCCAAGAAACGACGCCTTGGAAAAAACCGAAACTACCGACACTATTATATTTGCCTCACTCAATTTCAACAACAATAAATTAAACATGATTTCCCTCCCTAGAGATCTATGGTCATATTCATTAAATAACAAAATTAATCAAATCTATCCTCAAAATATAAACAATTTTGACAAAATACAATCATTATTCACCGATATTTTAGGCCAAAAAATAGATAAAACCATAGTTATTACCACTCAAAATTTAATCGACCTCACTTCTTTAATCGGTGGTGTTGATGTCACCTTGGATCAAGGTTTTAAAGATGAAAAATATCCCAACCCTGAATATATAAAAAATCCGATTCCTTCGATTCCGATATATAAAACCATAGAATTTCCATCTGGCAAAATCCATTTAGATTCATCCAATATTACCGAATTTGTCCGTTCCCGTCATAGCAGTGAACTGGCTGCCGCCGGTGGTACTGATCTTGGTCGTATTAAACGCCAACAACTTCTAATCGAAGCTATCTTTAAAAAAATGTTAAATGCAAAATATCTTGCCAAACTTAATCAGTTTTATCGTCAAGACCTAAAAACTAATTTATCTTATACTGACTTAATCGAAATTAGCCTTAAGTTGAAAAAAGATATTTTAAGTCTATCTCTCAATAAAATAGAGTTACCTATTGGCGAAACAGCCAAAGATGGGGTAATTTACTATCCAAATAAATTAACTCAAAAACAATGGGCCTTTATCCCATCCGACAAAGATTATAAATCTTTTCAAGAGTATATAAAAACTGCTATACTTAATTAATATGGAAATACAAAATTTATCACCTGCTCCCTTAACAGTTAATCCCATTATGTCCCCAAAACCGAAATCATCCTCGGCCCCCATTTTTTTAATCATTATTGTTCTTGGTATTACCACGGGCTTTTGGTTCTCCAGGTTCAGTCACCAGGGAGCTAATAAATCATCCAACTCGATTTTTAAACAAAATGGCACTTCAACAGAAAATGTCACTACTATCGAAATCGGCAAAATATATGGTAATCAGTCTAAGGCCTTTAAAGACACGGCCACTGGTACCATTGAAAAAGGTTCAATCAACGGCGAAGGCACTCATATTTTAAATCGTGACGGTGGCAAAGCTCAACGAGCTGCCTTAAATTCCTCAAGTGTTGATCTTGATTTATTTATCGGCAAAAAAGTCGAAATAAAAGGTGAAACTAATGCCTCAACAAAAGTTGGCTGGCTCCTCGATGTTGGTGTCATCAAAGTGCTTGAATAAATATGAAAATTGTTTTTGATAAAGTATCAAAAAATTTTGGCTCGATTCCAGCCATAAAAAACATTTCTTTCGAAATAAATCCCGGGGAATTTGTTTTTATTGAAGGTCCTTCGGGTTCTGGCAAATCTACTCTTTTGAAATTGATACTTCATCAAATACACCCAAGTAGTGGCAAAATAAACGTCAATGATATCGATTATGCCAATTGCAAAAAAACCGACATTGAAAACATCCGAAAAAACATCGGTGTCATTTTTCAAAATTATCAATTAATATCGGACAAATCTGTCGAAGAAAACATTGCTCTTAATCTAGACATTATTGGTATCCCTGAATATCAAATCGGCAGCCGCGTTGAAAAAGTTCTTAAAAGTGTCGGTCTTTTAAGCCGCCGCCATCTTTTTCCGGGACAATTATCCGGTGGAGAACTTCAACGTGCTGCTCTCGCCCGAGCCCTTTCTGTCGAACCGAAAATTATTCTCGCCGACGAACCAACTGGCAATCTTGATATCGAAAATGCTTGGAATTTACTGAAATTATTTAAAGAAATCAACGAAAAATCTAATACTACTATCATTATGACCACTCATAACCAGGAAATCGTTTCTTCCCTTAATAAAAGGAAAATTTATCTCAAGGAAGGTGAAATAATTAAAGATTCAAAGGTAAAAAATGAAAAACATTAAACTTGCATGGACGCATATTCGTCGTACTCCGATCCAAAGTATTTTGGCATCTCTAGTCATGGCGACGACTTTTTTTGTTTTCACTAGCTTCCTGATTATTAGCCAGGGTATGTCCACTGTTATCACTTTTTATGAATCAAAACCAGAAATTACTATTTTCCTGAATGACGGTTTAGATAAATCTACAGTCGAAAGTATTGAGAAACAATTAATGACCTATCCTTCTATTCGGGAAGTCAAATATACCAGCAAAGAAAAAGCTCTTTCTCTTTATAAAGAACAGAATAAAGATAATCCAATGCTCACCGAAATGGTCACCAGTAGCATTTTACCCGCCTCGTTTGATGTTTCGGCCAATGATCCCAAAGTACTGGGAAATATTTATCAGGATTATTTAAGTAAAAAAGATCTGACTTCCGACATTATTTATCAAAAAAATATTATTGACCAACTTCTCAATTGGACTCGAGTTATCAAACTTTGGGGTTTTATCTTTGTTTCCTTACTTACCATAATCGGTTTCGGTGTAATTTTTATTATTTTATCAATGAAAATTACGGGCAGAAAAGAAGAAATAAATATTAGCCGACTCTTGGGTGCTTCCAAGTATTATGTCAAAAGACCATTTTTGGTCGAAGGTATTATGTATGGTTTATTTGGAAGTGTAATCGGTACTATCGTTAGCCTTACTTTATTTATTATCCTAAGTACCAGTATCAATGATTTTTTCCAACCCATCGTCTTTTTTAAACCGGCTTTTGCACCAATCATCCTTTTACTTGTCCTTCAAACAACTCTCGGTACTCTCATTGGTTTTATCAGCAGCTGGTTTGGTGTCAGAAGATTTATAAAATATTAGTTTATGTTCAAAAAATTTGTTTTAATTTTATTTATACTCTTCTTGTGTCCCAATTTTGTTCAGGCACAATCACCTGACGATAAGGCCATCCAATTAAAAAATCAAATTACTGATCTGGAGAACAAGATCACCAGTCTAGAAAACCAAAAAACCACTCTTTCTAAACAAATTAGTATTATTGACTCGCAAATAAGTCTGGCTCAACTACGCATCAATCAGTCCGAGAACGATATTGTCGCCTTGGAAAATGAAATTCAAAAATTAGCCGTAGAAATAGGTAAATTAGACGTTAATTTAAATCAACTCACAACTATATTTATTCAGCAAATCAATCAAAATTATCGACTTCAAAAACAGGGTCCACCGATAGCTTTTATTATTTTTAATAATTTTAATAATTTTTTACAACAACGCAAATATACCACTACTCTTCAAAAAAACAGTCAGGAAACAATTTTGGCCATGGAGACTACGAGAACAAATTTTGATATCCAAAAGACTCAAAAGGAACAA
>Ga0247841_10005632_pt1 | contig 20051 bp, 13 predicted proteins | sample LaCruzMarch2015__2_FD_192410 | JGI IMG/M metagenome (GOLD analysis project Ga0247841, IMG submission 192410) | Freshwater microbial communities from meromictic Lake La Cruz, Castile-La Mancha, Spain - LaCruzMarch2015_18m | ecosystem: Environmental > Aquatic > Freshwater > Lake | place: Spain... | reverse complement strand
CGTCAGCTCCAACAAGTTGCGGATCGAGCTTGAAAAAGGCAAAGGCCTGCTCTCGGCGAGGTTGGTATCGGGTTTCGTGCATCATCCCTCGCGTTTCATCGGAGCCATGCTGGTTGGCAATAATATTGCCCTTGTCGTATATGGTTTAGCCGCTGCCGCCATCCTCGAGCCGGCGATCAAATCATTCTGGCCGGCCATCGCTGCATCAGAAAGCGTGCTGCTGATAATCCAGACGATACTCTCCACGCTTTTAATACTAATCACTGCCGAATTCTTGCCCAAAATACTTTTCAGGCTCAACCCCAACGGGTTGCTCAATTTTTTTGCAATACCCACTTATACCATCTACCTGATCCTCTATCCCTTCATGTACTTGTTCCTTGGGTTGTCCGAACTCATCTTAAGATACTTTTTTGGAATGAAGACCGGAACCGCCCGATACCAGTTCAGTGCCATTGATTTTGACGAATACCTTCGCGATTTCTATGATCCTGCTTCAGCCCCGGTTGACGAGGCTGATGAAATTCAGATGATCCAGAATGTGATGGACTTCCATACCACCAAAGTACGCGAATGCATGGTACCACGAAACGAAATAATCGCTGTTGACGAAAAGGAACTGATAGAAGAACTTCATAGAACATTTATCGAAACGCAGCACTCCAAAATACCTGTCTTCAAAAACAATATTGACAACCTTATCGGTTATGTCCATTTATTTGATTTGTTCGGGAAACCGGCTAGCCTGTCGGCAGTCATAAAACCTGTGATATTTGTCCCCGAAACTATAGCTGCCAACAATGTACTTAGTATGATGATTTCTCAGCGAAAAAGCCTGGCCGTGGTTGTGGATGAATTTGGCGGCACAGCGGGGATGGTTACCATCGAAGACCTGATAGAAGAAATTTTCGGGGAAATCCAGGATGAATTTGATGTGAACGAATTTGTTGAAAAACAAAACAACGAAAATGAATACATCCTTGCCGGCCGCCTCGAAATTGATTACCTCAACCAGGAATACAGGTTGAACCTGCCCGTGTCAGATGAATACGAAACCCTGGCAGGGCTTATCCTAAGCCATAACCAGAGCATCCCCGGGATGCGAGAACAAATTCAGATAGGGCAGTTTATATTCACCATACTCGAAGCATCAGGCAGCAGGATTGATAAAGTGATGCTTAAAATAGAGCATTAAATTCAATAGGAGTAAAGTTAGTGCTGTCTTCTTCCTGCAGTATTTCGGTTATGAAGCAAAGAATACCCTTACTTTGGCGTTTATTGTGCGAGAATGAAAAATATATTTTTCCACTTGGGGAATTATTGTAAATTTGCACCTCTTTTTACGAAAACTAAACAAATCAATAAAAATGGCAATTATAGGCGAAATACGGAAACACTACTGGTTACTTGTAGCGATCATCGGGATTGCATTACTTCTTTTTGTGCTAAGTGACTTCCAACGAAAGCGGTCGAAACAAACAAACACGATAGGTACAATTGCAGGTGAGAAGATCGCGATCACCGAGTTCAACAAAAAGGTGGATGAAAATGCCGAGATACAAAAGGCGAATACCGGCAAGGAAAACCTGACAGCAGAAGAAAACTACCAATTGCGCCAGTCAACATGGCAACAGGTAGTAAACGAAATAGTGATGAACAAAGAATACGATGAACTTGGCGTGAAAGTATCCGTTGAAGAACTCGATGACCTGATCAGGGGGAAAAACCCTCACCAATATATTGTCCAGAGTTTTACAAACCCACAAACCAAGCAATTCGACCCCAAAGCGGTTACCAATTTCCTCCAGAACCTTGATCAGCAGGAACCTGCCAACAAGCAGCGTTACCTGATGCTTGAAAAAGAAATAAAAAAGGACAGGCTCACCAATAAGTACAACAGCCTTATCACAAAAGGGATTTATGTCCCGACAGCCCTTGCCAAACGCAACTACATCGAATCAAACACTATGGCTTCGATCCGCATAGCAGGGATGCGTTACCAGATGGTTCCTGACAGCCTTGCGAAAGTTACCGATGCCGATTATGAAAAATACTATACTGAAAACCAGTACAAGTACAAACAGGACAAACCGAACCGCAGTATCGAGTATGTTTTATTTGAACCTAAAATGTCGGAAGAAGATTTGGTAAACCTGAAAACCAATATCCAGAAAGCTTATGAAGAATTTCAGACAGCTACCGATATTCCTTCGTTCGTGAATTCAACTTCCGACAACCGTTACGACAGCAGTTGGCACAAAAAGGGAAGTTTTTCTCCTTTGATTGATTCGATGCTTTTCGGCGCACAGATTGGCCAGATATTACAACCTATGGAAGACAATGGTCAATACAGGATATTGAAACTTATGGATCGCCAAACCAGGCCCGATTCATTGAGAGCCAGCCATATTCTGATTTCTTATGCCGGAACTCCGGTGCAAAAAGCAAAAAGGACGAAAGAGGAAGCCATCAAGCTTTCTGACAGTTTATTGAATGTGGTTCAAAAGAACCCTACCGCTTTCGAAGGTATTGCCGCCACCCTCAGCGATGACGAGACCGCAGTAAAAAAACAAGGTGATTTGGGTTGGTTTGCCGATGGATCAATGATTCCTGAAATAAACAAAACTGCCTTGGAAGGTAAAGAAGGGGACATCAAAAAAATTGAAACGCAATATGGATATCATATTGTAAAGGTTGTTGGCAAGAAAGATCCTTCCACCAAGATACGCGTAGCCAGCATTGATTTCCGAATGGAAGCAGGATCAAAAACCATAGAAAAATTATACAACGATGCCAGCGCTTTTTCGGCCTCGAACAACACCATAGAAAAATTTGAAAAAACGGCAAAGGACAAAGGAATGGACCCGCGCAGTTACGACCGCCTTTCGGAAAGCGACAATACGATACCTGGATTGAAAACCGCCCGCGAAGTTGTTCGGTGGTCATTCAATAAAGAAACCGAAAAAGGTGCCGTTTCCATTGTTTTCGACATCGAAGGGACTTATGTGGTAGCTGCGTTGAAAAACAAGGTGGAAAAAGGGGTCATACCGCTCGAGATTGTAAAGGAATCTATCAAACCACTTGTGATCCGTGAAAAGAAAGCAGAATTCCTTATGAAAAAGGTAAACAACCAGTTTGCCAAATTGAAGGATGTGAATGCCCTGATACAGGAATTCCCAAATATCAAGATTGACACTGTTGATGTATCATTCACAAGTGCCAATATTCCTAACTATGGGCATGAGGCGAAACTTACCGGTCAGATTTTCGCAGCGAAAAAAGGCCAGTTGACCGGACCGGTACAGGGTGACCAGGGAGTGTATGTTTTCATTCTCGATCAAATTAAAGAAGCTCCTGCAACTACTGATTATACAAACCAGAAAAAGCAGATGGCCATGTATTTCCAGGGCCGCGCCGGTATGCTTTCCAATATTCTCCAGGAAAAGGCGAATATCAAGGATAACAGGTTATTATTTTATTAATCAGGATAATATTAAAGGTCAAAAAAACCGCTTCAGAAATGGAGCGGTTTTTTTGTGGTTGCTTTACCAGCGACAATTCAGGATCATCCGTTCAACAGGAAGCAAACCTGGTTGATTCTCTGCTAAAGATTAATCATTGGTTACCAGCCAGCATAAGCCAGTTCGGATATTTTAGCGGAAATGTCCTCAAGGTTGAGTTTAAACTCAGGTTTGGCAATCTTCAGGGCCGCACGGGGCATCGTTGGCGACAAGGCCGAACATGGATTCTGGATGATCGTCATACCACCAAAGTCTTTGATCATTTTCAACCCATGCGCCCCATCCGAATTGGCCCCTGTCAAAACAATGCCTATCAGGCTTTTAGCATAAGCCCATGCAGCCGACTCGAACAAAATGTCAATGGAAGGTCGCGAAAAGTTATACTTTTCATCCGTTGACAGAGAGAAAGTATAATCAGATTCAATGAGCAGATGATAATTTGGTGGTGCAAAGTAAACAAACCCTGAACTTATTTTTTCGTGGCTCTCGGCTTCTTTTACCTGAAGCGGGCACAGGGAATTCATATAATTAAGGAAGATTTCGTTGCTGTGTTCACCAATATGCAATACAATGATTACCGGAAGGGGGAATCCTTTGCCAAGTGCAGGAAGTATAGTTTTCAATGCCTCCAATCCGCCATATGAAGTGCCTATGACAACAGCCTTGTACATTACCCGATCTTCTTTTTATAGATTTTTTGCTTTTCGTCCACTAGCTCAAACAGGTTTTCGTATCGCGAGAATTTGATGCTCTCTTTTGTACCCAAACATAAAATCCCTGAAGGGATAAGGCTGTCATAAAATAAGCCGATCACGTTGTCCTGAAGGCTTTTTTCGAAATAGATAAGTACGTTGCGGCACAAAATCAAATTCACATCAGCAAAGACCTTATCAGTGACAAGGTTGTGGTCGGCAAAAACGATTTTGCCCGATAATTCTTTGTCGAATATTACCGAACCATAACGCGATTTGTAGTAATCGGATAGTTTATGGATGCCTCCAGAAAGCTGATAGTTCCTTTCAAATTGATCGATCTCGTTTTTCTGATAAATTCCATCTTTTGCAATTCCAAGGACTTTTCGGTTAAAATCGGTTGCATAAACCTGGCAGCGATCCAGCAAGCCTTCTTCTTTCAGGAGAATGGCGAGTGAATAAACCTCTTCGCCTGTCGAACAGCCAGCATGCCAGATTTTGAAATAAGCATATGTCCTGAGTTTTGGTATAATCTTTTCCCTCAGCGATTTATAAAATTCCGGATCGCGGAACATCTCCGTAACGCTGATGGATAAATCATCAAGAAACTCAGTAAAAAATTCCCGGTCCCTGAGAACAATTTCCTGCAACTGGGTAACCGATGACAACATACTAAGGCCTAAGCGGTGCAGCACCCTCCGTTTGATATGCGCCTTGCTATAATTCCTGAAATCGTAGCCATATCTAAGAAATATCGCCTCCATCAGCAATTGTATCTCGATATTCAGCAAATCGGCATTTGAATTGTTATAAGGTTCCTGTGTCATCTAATCCGTCATTAACGTTTAGGCATAAATTTGCCTGCTTCTACCAGGATTTGACAGAGTTCCTTTTCGGTAAAGGGCTTGCTGAGAAAATTATTCATTCCCGACAACAGACAGCGTTGCTTGTCCTCGGCCATCGCATTCGCTGTTAAAGCCACAATATACGCCGGATGGCCTGACAGATTATCCTTTTCAAACTTCCTGATCATGACCGTAGCCTGCAGGCCGTCAACTTCGGGCATTTGCATATCCATCAGCACCAAATCGTAGCTGTTTTTTTTGAACAGATCAAATGCTTCTGCACCGTTATTGGCAACATCGCAATTGATGCCATGTTGTTTGAGGGTTAGTTTTGCTACCAGTTGATTTACGATGTTGTCCTCGGCGAGGAGGATTTTCAGGTTTTCAGGAACCGATTCGGCCTGAATTCCTGTTTCAGAAATTTCATTTTTGGCTTCCTTCAAAGGCAGCCTGAACCAAAATTCGGAGCCTTCATCCAGGTTGCTTTTTACTCCGATTTCGCCGCTCATTAGATTGACCAGATTTTTGGAGATGGCCAGGCCAAGGCCTGTGCCGCCATATTTGCGCGAAATACTGGTCTCCGACTGGGAAAATTCTTTAAAAAGCAATAACTTGCCTTCTTCTGAAATTCCAATCCCCGAATCTTGTATTTTGAAAAGAACCCGGACCGAGCCCCCTGTTTTATCAACAAGTTCGACATGAAATTTAACATATCCCTGGTTGGTGAATTTAATGGCATTGTTCACCAGGTTCATCAATATCTGACTGATTCTCAACGGATCGCCATTTAATATGGCCGGTATCTCACCCGAAACGGAATAACTAAAATTTATCCCTTTTTCATCGGCTTTGAACTTCATCAATTGATACACGTTGTTGAGCAGGTTGTTTACTCCGAAATCAATATTCTCGAGTTGGATTTGCCCGGATTCAATCTTCGAGAAATCAAGTATATCATTGATGATCTGGAACAGGTTCTCGCCTGAAGTAGTGATAATGTTCAGAAGTTCCTGCTGATCCTTGTTTAACGGTGTTTTCTGTAGCAATTTCGACAACCCGATAACCCCATTGAGCGGTGTTCGGATTTCATGTGTCATATTGGCCAAAAACATTGATTTGGTGCGGGTTGCCACTTCTGCCTTGCTCTTGGCGATTTTCAGGTTCAGGTTGGTTTCTTCCATTTCGGCCAACAGTATATCCAGTTTTTTCCGTTGAAGATAGAGATCCAGAAATACCTGCACCTTGCCTTTGAGGATATCGGGAATGATTGGTTTGGGGATAAAATCAACTGCTCCCGTTTCTATCCCTTTGATAATATTTAAGTCACTTTGATGGATTGCCGATACGAAAATGACCGGCAAATATTTTGTCTTCTTGCGCTGCCGCATCATTTCGAGTGTCTCGTAACCGTTCATTCCCGGCATCTGCACGTCAAGTATGGCCAATGCAAAATCTTCTTTCAAACTTTGTTTTAACGCTTCCTCACCTGAAAATGCCCTGACCAGTTCGATGTCAAAATCCTCGAGAATGGCTTCGAGGCTGATGAGATTTTCCACCAGGTCGTCAACGATAAGTATTTTAGGTTTAATTTTCATGCGTCATTGTTTATTTTTAGGGGTGAGAGGGAATTACTCATTCCTTGCTTATTTTTAAGGCATTCCTGAGCTAATGCTTGCCGGGTTGATCAAAATACTATCACGGGTTGGTGTTTTACAATCAAGGTTATTTCGTACTCATTTTTTATAAAGCCAGATTTTCAACATCGCAAATAATTTTTCCTCGTTAACAGGCTTCGACAAATAATCATTAGCCCCGTTTTTTAGCGCATTTTCATGATCTTCTTTCATCGCCTTTGCTGTTAAGCATATGATAGGAACATGCTGTATTTCATCGGTATTGCGAATGATTCGCATGGCTTCATAGCCGTCCATTACAGGCATCATGACATCCATGAGGACGAGATCAATACCTTGGTTTTCTTTCAATACTTTAATGGCAACTTCTCCATTTTCAGCTTCAAAAACTTCTATGTCCCGATCTTCAAGTATTTTAGCCAAAGCAAATACATTACGGATTTCGTCATCCACAACCAATATTTTCTTCCCTTTGAACAGTGTGTCTTCGTTGATCAAAGGGCTTTTAACTTTTTGATCGGGAATGGTTTTCGAGACCTGGTGCAAAAAGAGCGTTACCTCGTCCATCAACCGCTCATCCGATTTCAATCCCTTCAAAATGATGGCATTTGTATAGGAGCTTAAATTCTTGTGCTCATCTTTTGAAATCTCTTTACCGGTGTAAACGATTACTTTTGGAATGGCTATCTGATTGGTTTTAAGCTTTTCGAGCAGTTCTTTCCCCGAGTAATCCGGCAAGCCTAAATCAAGGATAATGCAATCGAACCTGTTTTTGGAAAGGATTTGGAATGCATCCTCCGCAAAACCTGCTTCTTCAATACTGATGTCTAGGTTTGAGAGCAAATCTTTGACAATTTTACGTGTCGGCAAATCGTCTTCTATTACAAGTATTTTTTTGGTCGGGGAAAGAAAGTCGTTTTCAAGTGATTTCAATACATCGGCAAATACAATAGTTTCAAGTGTTTTCAGTTCATTTTCATCATTTGGGCCTTCGTATTCGATCGGGGTGATAATGTGAATCGGGAGCTTTTTGATCGAAGGATGAGATTTTAATAAATGATAATTCCTGCTATCATTTGCTAAATCCACTGCTAAAATGATCGCTCTCGGATTAAACGCGTCGGCTAATAGTATCCCATCAGGAATTGTTTCTGCAACAATGACTTTGAAATTCTTTGCCCTGACCTGCTGCATAAATTTACTTGCCTGTTGTTTCGATGAGTGAATGATGAGCACAGTCCGGTTATTCCCTGCTTCCTGCCTGTCGTCATCTACAAACCATGGGATTTTTTTGATATTTTTTTCCCGGGGGATTTCGGTGACAGGTTCAATTTCACTTCTTTCTGCAGGTATCACTTCCGCGGCAATTTTTTGTCCGGCTACTGATCTGTCCGGCTGTTTTAAAGGTAAGAAAACAAAAAACGAAGAGCCTTGATTTAACTTGCTTTCAAGTTGTATTTCGCCACCCAGCATCTTAATTAATTCGCGCGAGATGGAAAGGCCCAATCCTGTACCGCCAAATTTCCGCGAAATGCTGCCGTCAGCCTGTTGGAAAGCTTCGAAAATTGAACCAAGCTTTTCATCCGGAATCCCTACGCCACTGTCCTGAACCTTGATGCAACAGGTATTGCTGATATTCAGGCCCGGAACGTTAAAGGTAACAGATTGTGCAGGCATGAGAAATTGGACCTCAACTTTGCCTTCTTTTGTAAACTTAAAAGCATTGGAAAGAAGATTTTTGATGATTTGCATCAACCTGTAATGATCGGTCTCGATTTGAAGGGGAAATTCCGGTTCGATGTGTACTTCGAACATTAGTTGTTTGTCCTCGGCCAACGCGTTAAAATTCGATAAGATTTCTTCTTTCAGATCAACCGGATTGACCTGCGCGAATTCGAGCGTCATTTTACCGGCTTCAATCTTGGAAAGATCGAGTACCTCATTGATAAGGAAAAGCAGGTCGGTGCCGCTTTTATAAATAATCTGTGCCGATTGAACCTGTTCAGTCGTCAGATTTCCTTTCTTATTATTAGCCAATAAGTTAGATAAAATCAACAAGCTGTTCAACGGGGTTCGAAGCTCGTGCGACATGTTGGCAAGAAATTCCGATTTGTACTGGCTTGCCAACTGCAGTTCATTCGCCTTCACGGTAAGAATATCTTTGGTTTCGGTCAGTTCCTTGTTTTTGTTGCCGATGTCTTCTTTTTGAATTTCGAGCTGCCGCGTACGTTCTTCAAGTTCTTCGTTAGCTACCCTCAGCTCTTCCTGTTGCACCTGAAGCCTTTTTTCACTCTCGGTAAGTACTTTGGTATGTTCGGTCAGTTCCTCGTTGGCCACCCTTAGCTCCTCCTGCTGCACCTGAAGCTCGCTTGCCTGTTCCTGTGTTTTGAGCAACAATTCATTGGTTTTCAATAGGTTGTTGGCAGAACTGATATTAATGGCAATTATTCCGGCAGCTTCCTTCAGGAATTCTATTTCAAATTCAGTGTATGGTTTAACTGATGATATTTCAAGAACCCCTATCAGCACATCGTTAAAAACCAGAGGCGTAACCACCACTTGCTTTGGCATATACGTCCCTGAAGATGAAAAGGAGACATACGATTCGAAAGGTACATCCGAAAGGATAACCATTTCTTTTTTCATGGCAACCTGACCTAAGATACCCTCATTGAGTTTGATACGCTCTTTCAGTTTTTTGGAGTCGAAACCCGATGACGAAACTAATTTAAGAAATTGATATTCTGAATTATACAGATGTATGCTTCCAAGTTGGGAATGCAGGAATTTCATTACGAATTCCAACGCATTTGTTGACAGATCGTTGAGGTTCTGGTCGCCACCCAGCTTTTCATTGATCTGGTTGATGCCTGATTTAAACCACGAATCCTGTTCGCTCCTGTCGTAGGAATCTTTCAGCTTTGCCACCATTTTATTCAGTGCAATGCTAAGTTCATCTTCATGTGATCTGGGTTGGATTGACTGGCTATAATCACCGTCAGCAACTCTTTTGGTATATTCGATCACCTCGCGCAGGCCACGTTGGATCTCACGGAAGGAGGTTGCCAGTTGCCCAATTTCGTTCCTGGAATTGATTTCTATTTCTGCATTCAGGTTTCCCCGCGCAATAACCTGGAAATTCTCGACCATTGTATAAACAGGCTTTGAAATAGACCGGGAGATCATTGAGGAAAATATCCAAAGCAGAAACATCAGTACGATTACGATGAGGAGTATTCCCCAAAAGAGGAGAATGTTGGCAAAGTCAATAAGCGAGGTTAGTATTTGGGCAAATTCGCGGTAAAAGCCCCTCATTTTTTGCAGATCGCTTTCGAGATCAGCACTTTTTTTATTCGAAGATTCTTTCTGTAATTCCTGGATCTTTTTCTTTAACTGTTCGCCAAGCAGATAGCCATTCATCGTAATATGTTGAGCTTCAGCAATTTTAGCTTTTTGCAAGATCTGGAACAGGCTGATCCGGCTGCCCATTAAATAGGCGTTACTCCGATCGTATCCATAGGATTCTTTGTAGGATTCATAGAAGATATCGGCGTATTTCTCTTTTGGAAGTTGGAGGTACTGATCAATGATTGCAAATATATGGGCCATCTGGTTGGCCGCGTTGATCCGGGTTACAGCCGAATCCAGCAAGGCAGCGTCACCGGCAATCTGATATTTGTAATAATATTCAACACCTTCCTGAAATGTAGTGTTATGCACCCGCTCGGCATTGATCATAATACCCAGCACTTTGCTGGTCCGGAAGAAATAATAGGAAACGGAACCCAATAAAGCTATGCTGAGAAGGGATATCAAACTCAGCATCCTGAGCTTAGTCTGTATTTTCAAATGTTTTAAATTGAGCATAAGAAACCTGTAATTTTAAAAATATAAAAGTACGAAATGAACGTTTAATTCCGCACACGATATTGAGAAGAAACAGTTTAATTTTTTTGTCCGATAAAAAACCAGTTTTGCAGAAATTGCTAATCCCTTATATTGGGAAATGGCAAATGGAAATTTTAAAAATCTCTATCCGGGAGATTTCAACCTGTGCAACGGCGGGATCCGTTTTCGAATGTAAATATTTTATACCAACTGTAACCTGTTGGAATCCTGTTTAATAAAAATAAACAGCAGTATGGTGAAAGCCCAGAGCGACGAACCCCCATAGCTGAAAAAGGGAAGCGGAATACCTATGACGGGCATCAACCCGATGGTCATCCCGATATTAACAAAAAAGTGGAAGAACAATATTGAAGCAACCCCATACCCGTAAATGCGGCTGAATTCGGAGCGCTGTCGTTCGGCTATCAAGATGATCCGGACACATAGTGCAATAAATAAGACGATTACAACGAATGCCCCTACAAACCCCCATTCTTCGCCAACGGTACAAAAAATAAAGTCGGTACTTTGTTCAGGGACAAAGTTAAACTTAGTCTGGGTTCCTTTCAAAAAGCCTTTCCCCCAGAAACCGCCGGAGCCGATAGCTATTTTCGACTGGTTTACATTATAGCCTGCACCTTTTAAGTCAAAATCTTTACCAAGCAGCACGTTGATACGCGTTTTTTGATGCTGCTCCAGGATATTGTCGAAAGCATAATCAACGCTGAGGACGAATAATGAGGCAATCAGGAAAATCCCGATTACTGATAAGATATTGCGTAAGGTACGGCGGATAAAAAACACGAAAAGTATAAGCAACGAAGCGATTACGGCAATTACAATGAACTGATCGAAAAGCAGTGCCATGATCGTGAGTATCATCAGTGTGAGGCCCAGCAACAGGACGCTTCCCGGCATTCCCTGCCGGTACATCACTAAAGAAAGCGAAGCATAGACAATAGCCGACCCGGTATCATTTTGCAGCAAAATAAGAACAGCAGGTATCACAATGATCACAAGTGGGATGAGTTGTGAAGAACGTTTGCGTTTATCGAAATCGAGGGCACTGAGATAATGTGCCAATGCTAAGTTGGTGGCAAACTTGGCAAATTCAGCAGGCTGCAAGGCAAAACTCCCTACCTGAAACCAGGATTTTGAACCGGCTATTTCCTTGCCGACAAACAAAACCATCACCAGCAGAAAAATTGTGATTCCATAAATAGGATACGCAAAAGCATTGAAGAATTTCGCATCGGTAATAATCACCATCAAACCCAGCACCAGGGCGGTAAGAATCCAAAGCAGTTGCTTGCCATACGACTGCGACATATCTAAGATGCTTGAATGTTCAGTGTCATAAACGGCAGCATATATATTTACCCAGCCCATCAGCACCAAGGCCAGGAAAAGGAACACCAGTGTGCGGTCAATATTGCGGAATATGCCTTTTTGTTCTTTCAATTGTTTAATAGGTTGGCGTTTATCATATTTTCTTCAATTTGCTTGCGTTTTACCTTGCGCGTTAAGTATTTTTCAATCATCAGCGAAGCGATAGGAGCAGCCCAGGTAGCTCCGTAACCAGCCTCTTCAACTATAACGCAGATAGCAATTTTCGGATTCTCTACCGGTGCAAAAGCGATAAAATTCGAGTTGTCTTTCCCGCTCGAGGTTTGGGCAGTCCCCGTTTTGCCTGCCATGGTTATACTATCAATTTTATACGCCCGTGCTGTGCCGTGCGAACCTTCAAATACCTCAGTCATTCCCTGAATTACCACATCAATATACTCAGGGTCAATAGTCGCAACGTTCTTTTGTGTCGCAAATTTGGTTTTGTTCCTGTCGTTTCCTATTGACCTTACTACATGTGGTGGATAAAAATATCCCTTGTTCGCAACCATCGAAGCATAATTTACCAACTGTAATGGAGTTGTCAGCACTTCTCCCTGTCCAATAGAAAGTGATCTGATGGTCATTGCATTCCAGTGGCCTTTGCCGTATATTTTATCAAAAACTTCAGAAGGAGGGAGGTTCCCCTTAAGTTCAAAAGCCAGGTCAGTGTTGAGCGTGCGCCCGAAACCCATGCTTAGCAGATGGTTTCGCCAAACATCATAGCGGGCTTTCACATTTTCATAATCCGGGTCGTTCATTATTGCACGGAAAACCTGCCAATGGAAAGGGTTGCACGACTGCTGGATGGCCATGTACACATCAAGTGGCGACATATGGTTGTGGGTGCATTTGATCGGGGATGAAGCCGGCCCCTGGCATGAAAATCGCGTTTCTTTGGTAATCACCCCCATCTGTAACCCAACCATATCATTTGCCATTTTGAAAGTAGAACCTGGTGGATATTGCCCCATGATGGCACGGTTAAGTAGCGGTTTGATAGGATCATTGTTCAGTAAGGCAAAGTTCTTGCCCCTTACCCTGCCTACCAGCAAGTTTGGATCGTATGCAGGGCTGGACAAAAAGCAGAGGATTTCACCGGTCCTGGGATCAATTGCCACGATACTGCCCCGCTTGTTGGCCATAAGTTTTTCACCATATTCCTGCAAGTCGGCATCAATTCCGGTATATAGGTCGCTGCCCATAACGGCAGCAGTATCATAACGCCCGTTTTCAAAACTGCCCACATCGCGGTTAAACACATCCACCATCCTGATTTTAAGGCCTTTTACCCCGCGCATTTCGTCTTCATATGCGCGTTCGATACCGTTGATACCGATATAATCGCCTTGCTTGTAATAAGGTTTTTTTTCGATTTGACCGGGGGTTACTTCTCCTATATAGCCCAACAGATGCGCACCTATTGACATTGGATATTTGCGAAGCGTGCGTGGCTGCACAAAGAAGCCCCTGAAACGATAAAGCTTCTCTTCGATGTAACCATACGTTTCTTTTGAAATCTGTTTTTCGAAAGCCGAAGCCAGCATAGGTGAGTAATCACGCGCTTTTTTCATTCGTTCATTGAACCCTTCGACCGAAATATCAAGCAACCTGCATATTTCTGCGGTATCCACATCGAAAACCTGACGAGGGATTACCATCAGGTCGTAAACAGCTTCGTTGTAAACCAACAATTTTCCGTTTCGGTCGTAAATCAAGCCGCGCGCCGGGAACTGGGTCACATATCGCAGCACGTTGTTATTAGCCGAAAGGGTATAGCTGCGGTCAATGATCTGGATGTAAAACAAACGAACCAGGTAAATAAAACCAATGGCCACGAAGGTAGTGATAATCACTATTTTACGATCGGCGTAAATACGGCTTGCCATGGGTTGCTTTGAAAAAAAGATTTCTCCGGATGTCCGGATAAGAAGGTACAAAAGTAAGGATTACTGCAATCAGATTGCGAAGGGATTGCATCTTAACTTTTAAGGGCCAGTCCAAATGATGAAGGGATGATTCAGGGAAATGCTTGCCATGCAGTTTTCAGGAACCCTTTTATTTTCTTTTCAGTAAAACCTTGTAGCGGGAATCTGAATGGTAATTATTAAAATCCGGATCGGATCGCAAACGGGCAACATCAGTAAAACCAAGTTCAAATGCCTGGTCAAGCAACCGAAAAGCTTCATCTGCGGTCTTATTCCGGGCGGCTACTTTAGCTGCAAGATAACGGTGTTCGGCATTGGTTGGATCCACCATCCGGTAAATTTCAATGCATTTGGAAGCAACAGCCAGATCGCCTTGTTTTAGCATTCCAGTGGATAGCATATAACAATTTAGGCTCAGATAGCCAAGTAGCCTTTTGTAAACAGCTATCATATCGGGATTGGACGGTTTTTCGGAATTTGCCTGAAGGAAAGCAGATTCTTTTTTCCACCATCCAAGGTCTTTTTGCTGAATTTCGGGCGCATATTTTGCCTGAAGCTGCTGCTCCATCCCGAGCATCTCATCCTGTTTTTTACGAAAAGCTATAACTTCCTTCTCAGCATCAAGACGCGTGATTTCAGTTTGAAGTGGCCCAATATCTGTAAGCCCACCCAGGTAATGCAGCATTTTTATATAAATCTCCCTCTGTCCGTGCAACATTCCGGCAGCAGCCATCGAACCAGCCATTTTGTCATTTGCCTCAATAAAACTGTTGGTTTTATTCCTGTCAACAGGCAGCGCTCCATGGCGCATGGCATCGAACGCAATCCAGGTAAAAATTTCGGGAATCACCCCAGCCGTTGGCCATTGATGGATGCCTTGAAATTCAATCAGATGATGGGTAAACCCCGATTTATCAAGCACATTGTCAAGATTCCGGAGTTCGGTGAGGTTAAAATCCTGGTTTCCGGCAACGCCAAGAAAGCTAAAATTGCTCATAGGTTTCTGGTTGATATTGGGCATTCCTGCCCCACAGCCAACGACTCCTGCTATCCCTCTTTCGGTGATTGCCACGGCTGCTGCAACCCTTGCGCCACCTGAAAAACCGGCCAGGTAAACCGCCTCCTCGTTAATGGAAAACCTGGTTGAAAGATCGGTTAAAATGTTACGGAAAATTGCAGTAGTTTCAGTAGTGGGCATCCCGTTTTTGGAATTATTTGATCCGGCAATGATGAAACCATGCCTGGCTGCTTCGGCCTTGAAAAGATTTACAGGCAACAAACCATCGCCATGCGAATCGAACAATATCAGAAGCGGCATAGGCTTCTTCTCATCAAATAACGGTGGAAGGCAAAGTGAATAACTGAGGGTTGTATCGGAAGCGCATGGCACTTTTGGATAAACCTGCCCCGCATTATAAGCTTTAGAATTGCCACCCCGGCCTGCGCCGCATCCGTTTGCAAAAAAAATTAACAAAAAAAATAGTATAGTGTAACAAACTTGTTTTATCATTGCAGACGATTTTGAAGTGAATTTGATGCCGGAACAAAAATTTCCTACAAAGTTGAGTTTTTTCTTTGTGTTATCAAAATAATGTATATTTGAAGCCCCGCTTTTGTGTAATATCCTTTCAGCTATGAAGTTAGGTTATAAAGATATGAATTTCAAAAACATAAAGAACCGTGATGAGTTCGCACAATGTTAGTTTCTGACGATTTATTCAACATTTTTTTCTTTTAATCAAAACATCATGGAATTACCTTTTGCCGAACCTTACCGAATAAAAATGGTGGAAACCATTTATAAAAGCACGCGCGTCCAACGCGAACAATGGATAAAAGATGCAAACTACAATCTTTTCAACCTCAAGAGCAACCAGGTTTTCATTGACCTGCTGACCGATTCAGGTACTGGCGCCATGAGCGACAAACAATGGAGCGAGATGTTGCTTGGCGACGAAAGTTATGCCGGGGCATCCTCATATTACAAAATGAAATCAGCCATAAAAGACATTTTAGGTTTCGATTATTTCCTCCCAACCCATCAGGGGCGTGCTGCCGAAAACGTGCTTTTCAGTGTTTTAGTAAAAGAAGGAAATCTGGTGCCAGGCAACTCTCATTTCGATACTACCAAAGGACACATCGAATTCAGGAAAGCAATACCTGTTGACTGCACCATTGACGAGGCTTTCGATACCACCATCAACCATCCTTTTAAGGGGAATGTTGATCTTGAAAAACTTGAAGAAGTCCTAAAGAAATACACCCGCAAAAATATTCCTTTTATCTTACTTACCATCACCTGCAACTCCTCGGGCGGACAACCGGTTTCCCTGGCTAATATCAAAGATGTCAGCCGGTTGGCAAGAAATTATAATATCCCCCTTTTCTTCGACGCGGCCCGTTTTGCCGAAAATGCCTATTTTATCAAAACCCGTGAAGCAGGGCAGCAGGATAGGAGCATACGCGAAATTGTAGCCGAAATGTTTTCTTATGCTGATGGCACCACCATGAGCAGCAAGAAGGATGCTATCGTAAATATTGGCGGCTTTATCGCCCTGCGCGATCCCGAAATCTGGCGCCAGGCATCCGTTTTCAACATTATGTTCGAAGGTTATCTTACTTACGGAGGACTTGCCGGCCGCGATTTAAATGCCATAGCCCAGGGACTTTACGAGGGAACCGATTTTGATTACCTGCATACAAGGGTCGGACAGGTGGCTTTGCTTGGCGAAAAATTAGCCGGATACGGGGTTCCTCTGCAGCAACCTTATGGTGGGCATGCCATTTTTATTGATGCAGGCAAAGTGCTGTCGCATCTCCCAAAGGAACAGTTCAGGGCACAAACACTTGCTGTCGAATTGTACCTCGAATCAGGTGTTCGTGGTGTTGAAATCGGAGCAATAATGGCCGACCGTGATCCTGTAACCCGCGAAAACCGTTACCCGGCACTCGAATTGGTGAGGCTTGCTATCCCGCGCAGGACTTATACCAACGACCATATGAACTATGTGGCTGTCGCGATGGGCAACGTTTTCGGACGGAGGAACCAGATTACTTCAGGCTTTGCCATCGAATACGAAGCACCCATTCTCCGGCATTTTACGGTAAAGCTCTGCAAAGTTGATTAGCATAGCCGGATCTGTTTGCTTTCAGCCATCAAATACTGAAAGTTCCACTATCGGGAGTCATAAAGTCGTTGCTCGAAAATGCAGGAAACATGAAATGCCTTTCTCCTCTCCTGCCTTCTAATCTCTTGAAGTTCACATAATTCGCTTAATGTCGGATAAACGGGAAATTCTGACAGTTTGTTTGTACTTTTGCTGGTAAATTATTTTGCATGGATATATCGCAAAAGGAAGGCCGTTATCAGCGGGTAATCAGTCAATTAGAGAGGTTGCTTACAAAAACGGCTGATCCGGTGGCTAGGATGGCAACAATTTCCGCTGTGCTAAGCCATAAATTCGATTATTTTTTTTGGTGTGGGTTTTACTTTGTACATGGTGATAAACTTATTGTCGGACCGTATCAGGGGCCTTTGGCCTGCCAGGTTCTTCAGGGATCCGGGGTTTGCCTTGCTTCGGTAACACAGGATAAAACTATAATGGTTGCTGATGTGCATCAGTTTCCTGGCCATATAGCCTGCGATTCACGCTCAAATTCCGAAATTGTTGTACCTGTGCGTAATTTGAAAGGCGATATTGTTGCCGTACTCGATGTGGACAGCATAGATTTCAATTCCTTTGATGAAACAGACAGGATGAACCTCGAAAAAATTTCTTCAATGGTTTTTGTTGACTGATTTTTGTTGCCCCCAAATGAGCAATCCAATGAACAAATTTGAAATCGTAATTCTTGCTATTGCCTTAGTGCTCAACTCGTTGTCAGTTTATATAGGTGCGGGCATCATCCTGGCACGGGAGGCATACGGACGTAAAGCTATTTTTGGCAGCATCATGTTTGTAGTTCAGTTTCTGATGGTCGGGGCCGGGATTTGGATAGGATATAAAATGGGAAGTTATGCGATGCAAACCAATATGATCATAAGTGTCTGCATTTTGGTAATCTTCGGGCTGAATGTGCTGCTGACAAACATCAACGCAAATTCAAGAGATGAAGTACCCGACTTTACCAACAACAGCGTAATAGTGCTCGCTGCCCTTGCAGAAGGGATTACCCCCCTGTCCATAGGAATTGCTTTTGGATTGGTTTCGTTACAACTTGTCAACCAGTGGCTGCTCACCGGAGTTATTATGTTAGTCGGGATTATTTCAGGAATATCGCTAGGCTCCCGCCTTGGTAGCAATTCCCGAAAACTCAGGTTTGGGCCAGTTGGGGGCTTGCTGATACTTGCTGTTGCTATCAAACTAATAATCAACATGATGGGTTTTTAATAATATTTGCCAACAACTTAACTTTGGAATACAACATAACATGAAACATACTTTTTTCACAATTCTGCTTATTATCCTCATTGGTATTGTTAACGCTCAACCGCCCCAGGGATATTACGATAATGCTTCCGGGAAATACGGGATTGCCTTACAGCAAGCTTTGCACGACATCATTGATAACCATAATTCAGTTACTTACAGCGCTTTATGGACTTATTTTCAGGATACCGACAAAAAAACCAACGGCAAAGTCTGGGATATGTATTCTGATATTCCCGGGGGTACTTCGCCTTATGAGTTTACCTTTATTGCTGACCAATGCGGCAATTACGGTGGCGAAGGCGATTGTTACAACCGCGAGCATTCGTGGCCGAAAAGCTGGTTTGGCGGCGAAGTTTTTCCCATGTACACCGATTTGTTTCATTTGGTACCTACCGATGGGTATGTAAACAACAAGCGGGATAATTACCCTTTTGGCGAAGTAGGATCAGCTTCATGGGTTTCACAAAACGGCTCGAAACTGGGCTCTTCGGTTACTCCCGGTTATTCTGGGATCGTTTTTGAACCCCGTGATGAATACAAGGGGGACTTCGCCCGCAACTATTTTTATATGGCAACACGGTATCTGAACGAAGATAGCGGTTGGCCGGGCAGCGACATGACCACCGGTTCACAGTTCAAAACCTGGGCAAAGAATATGCTGCTGCTTTGGGCAGCACAGGATCCTGTTTCGCAGAAAGAGATTGATCGCAATAACAACGTGTATGTGATCCAGCAAAACCGCAACCCCTATATTGACCATCCCCAGTTTGCCAATGCTGTTTGGGCACCGAACGCTGGTTTGTCGGATGAAGTGGCAAGAATCGCCCTTCAGGTTTACCCCAACCCCGCCTCAACAGACATCAAAATTACCCTGCCTACAGGTTTTGACCAACAAAACAAGGTATTCGCTGTTTATTCATCAACCGGAATGGTAATGGATGTTCCGGTAACTGTGAGCCATGACCTGGCCATAATGGCTTTTGGGAATCTGCCATCCGGTTTTTATTTGGTACAACTTTCAACCGGAGGCTATAATACAGTTTATCAGGCTCGTGTGATAAAAAAATAACAAACCCGTTTCGTTTTGCAAACTATCAGGTTAACCAAGGAATTTAAATTTGAAATGGCCCACGCCCTGAAGGGCTACGATGGCCCCTGCCGGAATATCCATGGGCATTCGTATGAGCTGTTTGTAACCGTTTTGGGAATTCCGATAACTGATACCACATCAGCTAAACTCGGCATGGTGATGGATTTTGGAGATCTGAAAAGAATTGTCCGTAATTGCATTGTTGACGAATTCGATCATTCCCTTGTACTCAACCGAGAATCGGTGAACGATTTCGGTCCGCTTGATGCAGAATTTTTCGGAAAGACTATTCTTGTTGATTATCAGCCGACAAGCGAAAATATGCTGATTGATTTTGCCTCACGGATCGCAAAATTCCTTCCGGAAGGAGTTAAACTTCACCATCTCACCTTGCGCGAAACAGTAACCTCTTATGCTGAGTGGTTTGCCTCAGATAACGAATAAAATCGGAATCATTCCCCTGAATCGAGTTTGAGCATGATACGCGAAGCAAGTACATGGATTGCAACAGTATTTTCTCCGCCTTGTGGCACGATAATATCGGCATACCGCTTGGTGGGTTCGATAAACTGAAGGTGCATGGGTTTCACCCAGCGTTCGTAATGTTCGAGAACCTGCATGCAATTGCGGCCTC
>Ga0247841_10005631_pt1 | contig 20058 bp, 18 predicted proteins | sample LaCruzMarch2015__2_FD_192410 | JGI IMG/M metagenome (GOLD analysis project Ga0247841, IMG submission 192410) | Freshwater microbial communities from meromictic Lake La Cruz, Castile-La Mancha, Spain - LaCruzMarch2015_18m | ecosystem: Environmental > Aquatic > Freshwater > Lake | place: Spain... | reverse complement strand
TTTTGTTGTGTTTTTATCAGCGGAAATGAGGTTTTGCCAAAGTGCAAAGAGGTTTTGCCAAAAATAACTATCATGAAAATTGGGGCATCATTTTCAAATGATAAACAATTTACGCGTCGATTGTGTCATCGGATGTTTTCCGGATTCGCCCAGGGCCACGGCGTCCATATATTTTTTTGGGTCCTTTTATTCGATAAAACCAAGTTCCGCCTTCCATTCATCGATTTCCGCCTGTATTTCCGGTGTAATAGGAAATGCTTCCAAAAGGAGGTCGTGGAGATCAGGGCAAAGGCAGCGAATATCACCTTCGTAATTGGCGGCGCTGATCTGGAGTTGACGTAAACCGACAGAGACAGTTAGCCCTCTGTTAAGAAAATTTTCCCAGGTACGAAGCCTGTCGACCCAAGTATAGTCTCCGACTGCCGTTTCAGGCAAGGGCTGCATCGCGTCGTATCGTTTCTTGATGGTGTCCTGATCCATTTATCACGCCCCCTTTAAGTCATGGAAAGTTTCAAAACGTTGTTTTATAAGGAAGATGATTTGAGCGTCAACAGGTCTTATTTGATCGTCGGCAAGTTTTTGGATGTGATTTAGGATTGACGGATACTTGGCAAAGTCAACAACGACCTTCATATCTTTGCTGTGTGCGGCTTTCTCCACTGGACCCTTGTCTTCCTTCACCTTTTCCGTCTTCGTCGCCAGTAGGGCATTCTTGGCGGTCTGCTCTCTTTTTAGCTTTCCCTTCGCCGCTAAACATGATCCACAAATGTCATGACGCGGGGATATTGTTTTCTTGGTTTTACAGGTTGAGCATAACCTGACCGCCGGGGCCGGGGCCTGCTTGCCCTCTGTTTTCGCCTTATCTTCAACAATTGCCTGTTTTTCTTCCATCGTCTCCCCCTCTTTAATGGTTGTTTGAAGGCTCTTTAAATCCACTTTATCGCTCATGTAAAACCCCTTCCCGGCTCCGGGATGCCTATTTCCACACATGATGCAACCGATAACACGCCGCCCTATTTCGTCTCTATCAGGGTAGACGCTTCTTGATCCACATTGGGCACATATCGGATAAGGCATGTTAATGATCCGGTCATTGATATATAGTCCAGGGAGGTGGCGCTCCCTGGACTATAAAGAGGCAACCGTTAGGCGCTTGACGTTTCAGAGGGAGGCTGCCCTTGGCGGGCGTCAAGCGCCGGGCACGGTCAGGCCCTACTAAAAAACCCCGCCGATTCTGTCATTTTCTCCTGGTTGCCGACATAGAAACAGACGCCTCATAAAGCTCTTTCCCGTATTTGTCGGGAGGGCGGACGACACGCGGCTTGCGCAAAGGAGAGGCTTTGCGTACCTTATCTAAACCAAGGGCCGTATATGCCGTTTCTTCCGCTCCGGATTCAAGGGAAAAGCCTTCAATATTGACGCGACCTTCAAACCGCGACGCGACTTTTTTCCAATCTTCCACAAATGCCGTCCACCGGCACCCGTTCGGGTAGTGCATCGGCTCGCCGCTATCATGATGCACCCACCGGCTTTGAGGGCTTAGCTCGCTGGCAATCCTGCCTTTTATCGTGCTGATTTTATCCTTGATTGCTCTTATGGCTTCATCAATCTCCGCTTGTGGCGTCCCTGGCTGCAAGTCAGAGAACATTTCCTCAATATCTAACCCGGTAAGGAAAAGAGGGCGCACAACATTAAATCGGGCTATACCATCTTCATCTATAAGGTTTTCCGTCCTGTTTTGCACCCCGGCAAGGTGAATTTTCATTCTTCGCAACATCAAGCTGTTGATCTTTTCCAGGGCCATAATGAACCTGGCTTTCAACTCTTCCCGGCATATGGGAAGGTTGCCGACTCTCTCAATATCGGCTTCAAGGTTTTTGATTTCGGCCCTGGCTGCTTGATCCCTCAAATAAAGATCGACCCAGGAATATTTTATGGCGTCAATACCATAAATGCCCTTGATTTCCGGGTTCGCACCGCTCCCTAAAACGCTTGCAATAGCTTCGTATGTGTCCAACATGATTATCTCCCTTCTTTGTGATATTTTTTATACGTTGCGTCGTCTATGCCCATCATTTCATTGATTTTCCTTTGACCTTCATCAATTGACGGGTCTGGTTTGGTTTTGTCCTTGCAATACTTTAGGTGCATTTCGTCACTGATTCCCATTAATTCATTGATACGTCTCTGACACTCATCAATGACCCCCGGCCACTTTTCAGGATTATTCTGGTACTTGCAGAATACCTGATCCCCGGCCTTGTGAAAGGTGTCCATGACCGCTTGCGCCTGTTCATGCTTCGCCGGGTCATCGCCATGCAGACCACGGGAATACTTGAAAAAGACATCATCACCGACCCCTAACAGTTTGTTGATAAGCGCTTGATTCTCATCAATTTCCGGCGTAGCGTCGGGAATGTTAATCTCAACATCCTTATTCAAGTGTTCCATCCGCGTATCGCATACAACTCGTCTGTACTTTTCCTTTGCCATGTTGCACCTCTCAGTTACAAAAAAAGGGGAGTCTTCGCGCTGATCCGCGTCAACCTCCCCTCGTGGTTGCACCCCTCATTTCTTTCGGTGCCCTGGCAGGCCGGGGAGGGAATCCCGGCTTTTCGGCGGCCAACCTACCCAGGGCATTGACTTTTGTTTATGATCCTGATAATTGTTTCATCACTCTTTAAAGATTTATTGATGTGGTTCGGCTACAGGCTGCCGACGCCTTCCGGGAAACTGGTTGATGAGCGAAGCGGGAGTGTCGCCCCGCCCACGTCAACGAATCAGCTTCAAGCCCCTGCTGCTGCGCTAACAGCTTCAGGGGCGCTTTTCTGTTTGCTCAGGATGTCCTTTTTCAGGTCTTCAAATGCGTTCTTCAATTGCATGGCGGGCAGGGCCGCGTTTTCGATGAATGATCCCAGTTCTTTCAACTGATGGTCTATATGCAACACATCGGGTCCATGACTGTTCTTGCTTGACCATTCATAGACCTCTTTGCATCGGGTCAATGGGAAGACGATATTTTTACCGAGATCCACAAATGATTTACTGTTTTCCATCACAGTATCCTCAATCATTTCTGCATAGTCCGCAATGATACTCCCTATGGTTTCACCGCATCTTTCAAGCGTATCGGTGCCCCCGTTGCCTTTGGCTTCATGCCACGAAATGGCCCCCCACACTTCGCCCAGTGTCTTAATTTTCGTCGCCCAGTCAATCAAGCCGTCAACCACGCTGCCGCTTGTAAATGGCCGTTTCCATTCTTTGTCCTCGGCTCTCATGTTCTCATCCTCCCTCAGTTATTTTTTTCTGCTTTCAATGAGTTTCAAAAGCTCTATAATCACTCGTTTAAACGCTGCCATCAATCCCGAAAAGTCACCTCTCGAACGCCATGTTGACCGGGGAACCACTTCCGGCTTGCCGTCAATGACACGATATAGGGCCGTTCGGTTAATCCCGGATAACTCAGACAACAGCGTCACGCGTACCCCTTGCGTGTGCAGTTCCTTAAGCAGGGCATTCCGCCGCCATTTACGCGGATTGTCCTTTCTCAGGGTTTCCCGCTGCCTTGCCGTCAGGCTTCTGAGAAGTCTTTCTTTTTCGTTCATGGGCTCAAACCTCCAATCCAATCGTCATATTTAAAAAATGTTGTCCGCGAATTCGTTTTTTGCCGAAAAATGACCTTCGCCAATTTACATCAGTAGCAACTCGCTAACATCTCGCAGCAAGGGATGTGTAACCTTGACGTTTTCTGCCTCTGCAAGTCGCCGCGCTCTTTGAAGCAATTTCACCATAGACCGGAATTTCCCTTGCCCGTTGGCTTTATGGTGAAGATATTCCATGCTTTTTCTGTCAAGTCCCAACGGATAAATTTTGTTTGCTATCATCACAACATCTGCCATCGGGACATCTCCTTTAAAATGGGCGCGAAGGCCTACCCTGGAGAATATCTGATCCCACAATAATGACTTACGTGAACCGCCACGCATTTGATCGTATAAATATTGCTGCCCGACAAAAACCAGACCGATACCTGTTGCATCATAAATTTTTCTCAATATTTCAACGGCTTCCCAGCTTAGGAAATGCGCCTCATCAATGACCAATAGCCTGCCGCTACCTCGTAAACATTCAATAATGCTCATCACGAAGGCGCTGTTTGTGCAGGAACGACGTGAAACGCCTGGCAAAAGTTTGGATATAAACAATAGTATTGCCCCGAGTGAACGTGCTGTCGGGTCGGCGGTAACCATTATCATTCCTCGGTCCCGTCGTTTCATTTCCCTTAAAAATTCGGTTTTCCCAAGGCCGGAAGCCCCTATAATGATTCCCATGTCCGAATCCTGTCGGCAACAACTGCAAATAGCTTCCATTTTTAGTGCTATACTGGTCTCACAAAACACTGGATTTTCTATGAGGAAGTTTTTATCTTCCTTATTTCTCAGATAATTTGCGACTGCTTGTCTTGTAGATGCGTAATATTTCGGTGACCCGCCGGTGAGAAAATCATGAATATCTGAACCCTTAACAAGCCCCCCTATCTTCTCGCAAATATCAAACGGTGACTGTCCGGTGCAATCAATGTAGAATTGCAGACGGGCACGCAATGACCTATCGCTTTCATCTTCATTGCTCTCCATCTGCGTTTTTGGGATTTGATCAAAAAGCCGCTTTAACGCTAATTCTTGCCCCACTTTTAACCTCTCAATGCAATCTTCCAATGGGTCTTGATTTCCCTGCCGATGCGGCAAGATAACGAGAGAGAATGTCGCCGCCCGCAACCGCTATATTGCCCTCTTGATACTCATCCATTTGCTGATCCGCTTCTCGCATCACATCGGAAACGCTACGAGCAAGTTTTTCTTTTCTGTGAAGGCTTGTTATTTTGCTGTCTGCCGGTCTGATGTCGCGTACACGAACCTTTTCTTTTTGATCAAGGTCAACGGCGATTTTCAGTGGATCATCAATAATGTCTTCGCTTTCCATGATCTCTTTACGATATTGTTTTATCTTTTTACGGATTCGGGCCGCGTCTTGTACGCTTTGCAGGGTAATTTCAGACCGATAATGGTCGGGTGTTTCAAGGGTCGCATGGCAAAACACTTGATTTGAATAGATGATCACCGCCCGGCGAATATCTTTAGGGTCGCGCCGGACTTCGACCCTCTCACCGGCAAGTTTAAACAGTTCATCCCCCCGATACAGAAGGCCTTTCACCAGGACCGAAGAATCCTTCACGGTCACCTCGTGAACATCCATCAAAAGAAAATCAAGCACGTGATGAGATGGTATAATAGCCTGATAATTTTCCCAATATGAATCCGGTATTTTTCCCGTTGTGGAATGGGGCCGGGCATTCCGCTCGTTTAGCAGTTCGTCTATCTCCGCTGATAGTTCTTCAAAGGATAGGAGGTTTCCTGTTTTGATTTCATGGTCAAGCTTCTTCGGTCGCGTCTTTGTTGAATGTCCTCTATATCCAGGCATGCTTTTTAAACGATCCGTGAAGATTCCAAATGCCGGTTCAATAATCTTTTCACGGGGATTGCGTCCCACGGCATAAAACATTTCTGTGCCCAACTGTGCCACAAGTCCCGGAAGCGCCGGGCCCACTAAATCGCCGTTAAGGTCCCTTTTCTCCTTCTTCCCAGCAATATACTTGCTTTTGTAATCCTTCCCCCGGTCAACGTAAAAGGTTTTTGGTGGGCCGTATTTGCTGACACCGTATAGAAAAGACTGACCGATGGCTAACGCGTTCGGTGTCGGCACAAGTATCCAGGCGACAAATTTTCTCGACAAGGCTTCCTCACACACCGTCAACCACGGGAATATCGCCTTACCCCGGTAAAGACAGGCGATATCGACTTGTTTGTGATCGGAAATCCAGACCTCGTTGAGTTCGACCTTCGTCCAATCACGGCGCACATATGGTGAATGCAAGCGATCCCAGGCGTCTTTGTCTCTGATGAGCAGTTGCTGGGCATCCGTCCACTTAGAATTTATAAAGGCGGCGATAGTTCGATAGGTCGGCAATCTCTGGCATTTACCGGCAAAAGTTTTACATAAATCTTCATGAACCTTCTTAACGGGCGGGCCTAAAGGCTGCAGGTAGGCTTTTTCGATGAATTTTACCATTTCCCTTGTGATAATCTTTTCCTGATTGCCGCTCTTCCAATCAGGAACCAATGCTTGATAGCCCCCATGCAGATAAGCTTTAATCCAGTTATCAAGGGTCCGGCACCCGATGTTACGGTTTTCTGAAAATGACTTTTTGAATTCGGTACGTTTTTTGGGGGGAACGTTCTTTGATGCTTGAATGAATTCTTTGACTATATTCAGACGTTTATCGGTAATTTTCAGTTGCCATGACTTCAATGGAATCGGGTCTTGATTAACCGTTTCCTCGGTTTCCGGTTTAGATGATTTTAATGAGCGTTCGATAAGCGCCATACGCGCTTCGGCGGGCAGTGATTCTGTGGAATACTCCCAGCCCCCGCCCCGGCCTTCACGTGGGCGGCGCTTCCAGTTTCCGTTATTGGCTTTGCGAATGATTCCGCTTTTCGTTTTGGGCATTTCGGGGAGATGCATCTCTGCGTATTCAATAGCAGTAAAAAAGTGTTCTCCCGTCTCATTATCCATCATTCGGAAACCCCCGTGGTGGGCATTAACGGCACGAATTCGGGTTCATTTTTCCCGTTGCTTTTGAGATCATTTTGTTTATAATCGAGAAAATGTTTGTGCCCTTGATAACGAGGGCTGATCCGGTTTGGGTTGTGGGCCGCGTCATACCGATCCGGCCAAATGTCCCAGGGGTCAACGCCGACATAATCGGCAAGAATGCGCTCGTTTTTAGGCATGGGAGTAGTCTTAACTTTTGTAAAACATGATTTGTGAATCCCGTGTTTTCTGCCGATCTTGCCGAATGTCAAGCCCCGTAACTCAAGGAGGTGTTTGAGCCATATCCACGCTTCGAGTTGTTTTTTTTGCTTCGCATATTCATTCATGGTGGATTTTGATTAGCACTATAAGGCGAATCTGTCAATTATTTTTTAATGACGCTTTTATTATTGATTACGTTAATGGTATCAAGGTGATACATGGCTATAAGCGGATTTGTAGATAGGTTGAAAGTCGCAATAAGCGGCGAATCGGTGAATTCATTCGCCAAAAAATGTAACGTAAGGGAAAGTTTGTTGCGTAAGTATTTAAGCGGCATTTCCCTGCCTGGCATGGGAAAACTGGTGGCTATTGCACGCACAGCAAATGTTAGAATTGATTGGCTTGCTACTGGTGAGGGCGAAATGATCAATAATATTAATGCGGAAAAAGCAAAGGAAGTGAGGGAAAGCTTTGTCCGTGGAATCCTTGAAGATAAAAATTCTGTTCAACTACTAACAACATTAAGGGCCTATATGTTGTTTACCCGTAAAAGTTGTGACGAGATGGATGATAATGATATTAGTGATATAGCGACGATACATCGTTATTTCATTGAGTCTGGTAACGCTGAAATATTAACTATTCCCACGGTTAGATTTTATCTTGCATGTTTAGAAACTCTAAGTATGAAGCTTCACATGGGGCAAGAAGTGACGGATGATGAATTATTAAGCGTTGCACATGATGTTTTTCACGATAGGTGGAATATTCCTAAAAGTGCATTATGAGGTGGTCACAGTTCACCTCTGCTTTTAAGTTGATTCTAAGTGAAAAATTACTAATAAATACGAATTGTTTCCCGTAACTGTGACGCGATTACGAAAATGTTGCGTCACAGTTCTATTTTGGTCACAGTTCGCGTTTGTAATTGCAAAGAGGTTTTGCCAAAATAAATTTGTTTATTTAAATATTACATCCAGTTACAAAGTACGGCATTGGTACATTACACGGCCACTATTCGTCTTATAAAGATATTTATTGGCAAAACCTCATTTTGCCCGCTGCACCGTCAAAACTTCAATCATCAACCAGACATGTCCCAACAAGAATCGAATCTTCCCGAATCCTTTTTTGGCAATACCTCCCCTCATTTAACAATTCTCCCTCGTAATTTCAAATTTCCTGTTGACTTCTCCTGCATATTGTGGTCAAGTGCACGCCATCATACTACATGTTGTATTTAATCCATTTAACTCACTTGTAATTATCACCGAAGGGAAAAAGAGAATGAAAAAAAAGACTTCCACAGCGCTGGTTCCTGAATTCACAAAAAATGCCCTGACCGTTCTGGAAAGACGTTATCTGAAACGGGATCAGGAAGGGGTCGTTCTGGAGACGCCGTCCCATATGTTTAGACGTGTGGCCGGGGCCATTGCGGCGGCGGATCGGAAATTCGACAAAAAGGCGGATACGAAGAAGTTGGAAGAAAAGTTTTACGAACTCATGGCCCGGCTGGAATTTCTTCCCAATTCACCCACCCTGATGAATGCAGGTCGGGAGCTGGGTCAGTTGTCGGCCTGCTTCGTCCTTCCCGTCGGTGATTCCATGGAGGAAATATTCGACGCCGTGAAGTATACCGCCCTGATCCATAAATCAGGAGGCGGCACGGGCTTTTCATTCTCAAGATTACGACCGGCCAATGATGTGGTCCTGACGACCACAGGCATCTCCAGTGGTCCCATTTCCTTCATGCGGGTCTTCGATGTGGCCACGGAGACCATCAAGCAGGGCGGCACCCGCCGCGGCGCCAACATGGGCATCCTGCGGGTCGATCATCCCGACGTCATGGACTTCATCATGTGCAAGGCCGACAAGAAGCAATTGAATAATTTCAATATTTCCGTAGGCCTGACGGAGGTATTCATGATGGCCGTGGAAAATGATGAGAATTATGACCTCATTAATCCCAGGAACAACAAGGTCGCCGGGACGCTCAACGCCCGGAAGGTCTTCAATCGCATTGTCACTCAGGCCTGGGAAAACGGTGAGCCGGGGATCGTTTTTCTGGACCGCCTGAATCGGGACAATCCTACTCCTCATGTGGGATCCATTGAATCAACAAATCCTTGCGGGGAACAACCCCTCCTGCCCTATGAATCCTGTAATCTGGGGTCCATAAATCTGAGTAAAATGGTTAAAGACGGGCAAATTGACTGGGAGAAACTTAAAGAGACGGTTCATCTGGCCGTTCATTTTCTCGATAATGTCGTCGAGGTCAATAAATATCCCCTTCCCCAGATCCACGACATGACCCTGGGAAACCGGAAAATCGGGCTCGGAATTATGGGCTGGGCAGACATGCTGATTCTCCTCGGTGTCTCCTATGACGATAAGGATGCCATTATCCTTGCCGAGAAAGTCATGCAATTTATCCATGACGAAGGTCACGCTGCCTCCCGGGAGTTAGCGAAAAAACGGGGCCCCTTTCCTAATTTCAAAGGGTCCGTTTATGACCAGCGGGGTGAGGCGCCCATCCGGAATGCCACGATCACGACCATTGCCCCGACGGGAACCATATCCATCATTGCCAATTCATCATCCGGTGTGGAACCCCTGTTTGCCGTCTCTTACGTACGCCAGGTCATGGACGACGACATCCTCGTGGAGGTCAATCCTCAATTCGAAATGATCGCCCGGGAAAGGGGATTTTACTCTCTGGAGCTGATGCAGCGTATTGCCCAGCACGGAACCATCCGGGACATGGATGATATTCCTCCCGATATTCAGAAAATATTTGTTACGGCCCATGATATTACCCCGGAAGTCCACATCGAGATGCAGGCCGCCTTTCAGAAATATACGGATAACGCGGTGAGCAAGACGGTAAACTTTTCCAACAGCGCCACTATCGATGATGTTGCCAAGGTTTATCATCTGGCCTATACGATGGACTGCAAGGGGGTGACGATCTATCGCGACGGATCGAGAGACAATCAGGTCCTCTCGACCATGAAAAAGGAAGATCAAACCCAGCGGATGTCCATCGATGAAGAAAAGACGGTGGTCAAGCGGGAACGCCCCAAGGTCCTGAAAGGCTGGACATATCAGATGCGGACCGGCTGCGGACCTCTTTACGTAACCGTCAATGAAGATAAAACGGGCATTTTTGAATTATTCACGACCATGGGCAAGGCCGGCGGCTGTGCGGCGTCGCAGAGCGAGGCCATCGGCCGCATGGTTTCCCTGGCCTGGCGCAGCGGGGTTCAGGCGCGGCAGGTTGTGAAGCAACTGCAGGGAATTTCCTGCCATTCCCCGTACGGATTCGGCGAGAACAAGGTGTTGTCCTGCGCCGACGCTGTGGCCAAGGCGATTCAATCCCATCTGTCGGACAATGGGGGAGAGGAAATAATCAAAGTGAAGATGGCCTTTGTCAAAGGGGCCTGTCCGGAATGCGGCGGCATTGTCGAGCACGAGGGAGGCTGCGCCGTCTGCCGTTTATGCGGTTACAGCGAGTGTCATTAGCAATCTCGATTACCAGGACCGAACGCGACAAAGAAACGGAGACGACCCATGGCAAAATACGAAAAAGGTGAACTCTACACCCTTCCCATCATTGACTTTAAAGAAGATCCGGCCCAACCGCGTAAATACTTCGAGCCCCAGGCTCTCGCGGAACTGGCCGCATCCATCAAAAAGCACGGCATCCTCCAGCCCGTCCTCTTTCGGGAGGAGGACGGCAACCAGGGCTGGCTCATCATCGTCTCCGGGGAGCGGCGGCTCCGGGCTGCCAGGATGGCTAATGTCCTCGCTCTCCCCGGTATGTTTACCGACGGCGACCCCAGCGAGATCGCCCTGGTGGAAAATATCCAGCGCCAGGACCTTAATGCCATCGAGGAGGCGGAGGCGATGGATCGGGTCCTCAAGCTGCACGGATACTCCCAGGATAGCTTGGCCGTCATTATGGGAAAATCGCCCGCCACCATCTCAGATACCATATCCCTTAACAAGCTGCCCCAGGAGATTCGTGACGAATGCCGCCAAGACCCCACCGTCCCGAAAAATGTTCTTGTCGCCATCGCCCGGAACAAACAGGAACGGAGCATGCTGACCCAGTACCGGAAATTCAGGGAACAGCAGCAGCTCGTCGGCGTGAAAAAAACCCGCGTGGGCGGTAAGCGTACCAAGGCCGAGACCTTCGTCAACACCATCGCCGCCACGGAGCAAAAGATCTCCTCCCTGGATGTTCAATCCTTATCAACCGATGATCAGGCGATAGTCACCCAGGCCATGTCATCCCTGAAAAATACCCTGGAAATTGCCCTTTCCGGGGAGCGCCCGCCGAGCAAAAATCTGGCATGAAAATGATCGGCGGTGTCGTCAATTAGTTAATGATATTATCAACTTTACCCACTTCAGTGCACTGAAGATGTTTCAAAACAGGGGCGTGATGAGGTGGTGGTACAACAAGGCAAACCGTTACGAGGATGTGCCGGGCTAAGGTCACAGATTGTGACCTTAGAGAATGAAAGCTACTTGAGGTTCTAAATTGGCGCCTTAAATAATAGGCAAAGAATGAACCCAAACGCATTGCTTGTGGCGCCCCCGATTACATTATCACCCGTGATGGTTTGACCATCGGCTACACAGTGGCTAATTTTACATAGTGTTAATTACCACGCCAGTCTGATGTTAATTGTTGACATTCTCTTGACAATGATATTGTTTCAGTTTATAAGGACTTGCAGCAGCATCATGTTAAATCATGTTTTACGGGATGTGAAATATGGCGTCAACATTCAAGCATTTCGATCTTAAACTCCTTCAGCCTTCTTTTGACTCCCGCCTGACCGATCTGGTGATCGAACTGGATTATCTGCGGAAAAAAGAGCTCAAAGGAACAACTCCCCCGCTTATATTCTTTCAGTTAAAAGAGTTGTTTCATATGCTGGAAAGCATTGGCTCGGCGCGGATTGAAGGTAACAGAACGACGCTGGCCGAAATTATCGAAAACCGTCTGGAAGGCACGTTTTCTACCGATGAAAAAATTCGCGAAATTGTAAACATTGAAAAGGTGATGGATTTTATCGACGAAAACGTAAAGACTTTTCCGATGGATCGGGCCTTTATCTGCGAATTACACCGACTGACGGTGAGAGATTTGACAACGGCCCCGCATGGTGAAGGCGATAACACACCGGGATTATATCGCAATAAAAATATCAGCATTGCCGGCGCCGGCCACAAGCCGCCGGATTATGTACAGGTCAACGATTACATGGATGAGCTGATCAGGTTCATCAATCAACCGGATTCACCCAAGTATGATTTGATCAAAACGGCCACCGCGCATCACCGGTTTGTCTGGATTCATCCTTTCCATAACGGCAACGGCAGAACGGTGCGTCTGTTCACCTACGCATTACTGGTCAAGCAGGAGTTTCATGTTGATACGGGAAGAATATTGAATCCGACCGCGGTATTCTGCTCTGACCGCAACAAATATTACCAGTATTTATCTGGAGCCGATTCGGGCAGCGATGAAGGAATGGCGGCCTGGTGTGAATATGTCTTGTCGGGATTAAAGCAGGAAATAGAAAAGATTGACCGTCTGGCAGAGTATGATTTTTTAAAAAAGGAAATTATCATTCCTGCGATCAGCTATGCACATGAAAGAAAGATCTTAACGGATGTGGAATCAAAAATTTTAAGAAAAACAGCGGAGCTTGGAACCATGCAGGCTTCTGACATCGGTGAATTTTTCCCGGGGAAATCTTCGCCGGAAATCTCCCGCCAGATCGGCCGTCTGAAAAACAGGAAAATGTTGCAGCCCGAAAGAGAAGGCTCCAGAAAATATTTGATTCGTTTTGATAATAATTATCTGTTGCGCGGGATTATGAAATCTTTAGATGAGAAAGGGTTCTTGCCGATAAAAGATTAACGTGAATCCATGTACATGACAGAATCAGCAACGGAACTTATACGGCATTGGAAATCAAGGACAGCGCCGTACAGGTTTTAGGAGACGAAACACTCAAAAGCATCGCAGAAGTTTCATTAATATCAAATCCATAATGGGCTATCCAGATAAATCACCACGAAGGAAAAAACAATATCGGCCAATTTTAAAGACTACCTAAGACCTGGCCGAAAGCATGGCGCGCCTCATCCACATTATCCGCGACATCATTATTGCCGCCTTTGAAACCGGCCAGGATTCCATGCTTACGATGACCTCACCCATTATCGGCAAGTGGTGGTTGCCCTGCAAAAAACTATTGAATTAATGGAGAAAATCGACAACGCTGTTCCGGAATGGCCCAGCGGGTAGTGCGAGCGGACGGATATTGAGCCGTTGTCAGAAGGATTTTTTCTTTGCTGCGATGTGTTTCATCAGGCCTCCATCCCGGATGAGTTCCTGCATAAAGGGTGGGATCGGCGCCACGGTCAGCGGTTCTCCGGCGCCGCCGCTGATGATGATCCTTCCCGTATCAGTGTCAACCTCGATTTCCTGTCCTTCCCTGATCAGGTCCCAAAGATCATTCGATTCAAAGATGGGCAGGCCCATATTGAAGGCGTTCCGGTAGAAAATCCGGGCGAAGGTCTTGGCGATGACGCAGGAGATCCCCGCAGCCTTGAGGGCGATGGGGGCATGTTCCCGGGATGAGCCACAACCAAAGTTTTCTCCGGCCACAATGATGTCGCCACGGGTCATCTTTTTCATAAAATCGGGGTCCGCGTCTTCCATGCAATGGGCGGCCAGAACCTCCGGATCGGAAGTATTGAGATAACGGGCCGGGATGATCGCGTCCGTATCGATGTTGTTACCGAATTTCCAGGTGTTTCCTCTGAATATCATGAAATTGTCCTCATTATGTAAGATTACAGTTCGTCCGGGCCGGCGATCCGGCCGGCAATGGCGGAAGCCGCCGCAACTGCCGGATTGGAGAGATACACTTCACTGCCGGGATGGCCCATGCGGCCGACAAAATTCCGGTTCGTCGTGGCAATGCACCGTTCACCTTCCGCCAGGATGCCCATGTGTCCGCCGAGGCAAGCCCCGCAAGTCGGCGGGCTGATAATGGCGTTGGCATCCAGGAATATCTCGAAGAGGCCTTCCTTCATGGCCTGACGATATATCTCCGGAGTGGCGGGGACGATGATCAAACGGACATCCGGCGCTGCCTTACGGTTTTTCAGGATCAGGGCCGCAACCCTTAAATCCTCGATGCGGCCGTTCGTACACGATCCGATGTAAGACTGATCGATCCTGATATTGCCGACCCGGCTGATCCCCTTCACGTTGGAAGGGATATGGGGGAAGGCCACCTGGGGTTCGATCTTTGTCACGTCAATCTCCATGACGGAAGCATAACCGGCGTCCGGGTCCGATTCATAGAAGGTATAGGGGCGCCGGGCGCGTTTTTCCACGAAAGCCTTGGTGATGTCGTCAGGGGTGAAAATGCCGTTTTTTCCGCCCCCCTCGATCGCCATGTTGGCGATGGACATCCGGTCGGCCATGGTCAAGCATTTTATCGTATCGCCGGTGAATTCCATGGCCCGGTACCGAGCTCCGTCCACGCCGATTTGACCGATGATGTAGAGGATCAAATCTTTTCCCGAAACCCATTTGTTCATCGGACCATTCAGGACAAACTTCATCGTCTCGGGGACACGGAACCAGCACTCGCCCGTCAACATTGCCGCTGCCAGGTCCGTGCTTCCCACGCCGGTGGCGAATGTCCCGAGCGCGCCATACGTGCAGGTGTGGCTGTCAGCGCCAATGACGAGATCTCCCGGCAGAACGATGCCCTGCTCAGGCAAAAGGGCGTGTTCAACGCCGCATTCCCCGCCTTCGTAAAAATACTTCATGTCCTGCTGCCGGGCAAACTCCCGGAGGAGCTTGCATTGTCGGGCGGAGCTGATGTCTTTATTGGGGGTGAAGTGATCGAGGACAAAGACGACCTTTTCCTTATCGAAAATGCTGGGTCCTCCCGCCGCTCTGAACTCGGAAACGGCGATCGGCGCCGTGATGTCGTTGCCAAGGGCGATATCCACCTTCGCGTTGATCAGCATCCCCGGTTGGACCTCTTTGTGCTCCGTATGACGGCAGAGGATTTTCTCTGTAATAGTCATTCCCATTTATCTATTCCTCCATGGCAACTTTGACGGCTTCGTAAAGAGTCCGGATGCTGCGTTGCGCAGCATCCTTCGTCACTGCGGCGTACAAAAAGTACGCCTCATTCCTCAGGACTTGCGCGCCTTGCCTGCGGATTCTTTACGAAGCCGCCGATTATGGCCAGATTTTCGACTTTCTACGGGTTCATTAACTTTGAGATAGCTCGATGCCATTTGACTTAGAGCTTGTCCGTAAATAAAGTTCCTTTCATACATCCCTCTTTTATTTTGCATATCAGTCCACCAGCCTGACCTTCCTGATGTTTCCCTTCAGCCATTCCAGGCGATTCAGGGCGTTTATGTAGGCCAGGGCCGAGGCTACGAGGATATCGTTGTGGGAACCGCGGCCGACGACGGAGTAGCCGTTGTACCTAAGCTGGACCGTCGCCTCGCCCTGGGCGTCCGCTCCCTTCGTAATCGCGTCGACGGCAAACCGGATAAGGGGATAGTCCGTTTTCGTGATCTTCCGGATCGCGGCAAAGGTAGCATCTACCGGTCCGACGCCGAATCCCGCATCCTGGATGATCTCCTGATCGATCTGCAGTTGCATGGTTGCCGTGGGAATGGCGACATTCCCGCTGACCACGGTGAGGTAGGCGAGCTTGTACTTGTCCTTAACCCGGAATACTTCCTCGTAAAGGATCGCCTCCAGGTCCTCGTCGAAGATCTCTTTTTTTATGTCCGCCAGTTCCTTGAACCGGACAAAGACCTTGTTCAGATCCTCCTGAGAATGCTTATAACCCATTTTTTTAAGATGTTCTGAAACGGCGTGACGCCCCGAATGCTTGCCCAGGACGATCTGGGTCTCCGAAATCCCTACGGACTCCGGCCTCATGATCTCATAAGTGCTCTTTTCCTTGATGAGGCCATCCTGATGAATTCCCGATTCATGGGCGAAGGCATTGGCCCCGACGATGGCCTTATTGGGCTGAACGGGGATACCCGTGATCTGGGTCAGGAGTTTTGACGTCTGGTAGATCTTCTCCGTTTTGATGCCCGTATGGACGCCGAAGAGATCCCGCCGCGTTTCGATGGCCATGACGATCTCTTCCATGGCCGTGTTTCCGGCGCGTTCCCCGATGCCGTTGATCGTGCATTCCACTTGACGGGCGCCGTTGAGGACGGCGGCCAGGGAATTAGCAACGGCCAGCCCCAGGTCATTATGACAATGCACAGAGATAATAGCCTGATGGATATTTTTAACCTTTTCAAAAAGATAGGCAATGAGGCGTCCGTATTCTTCCGGGATCGTATAGCCCACGGTGTCCGGGATGTTCACTGTCGTCGCCCCTGCTGCGATGGCGGCTTCGACTATCCGGCAGAGATAGTCCCGGTCCGTCCGGGTGGCGTCCATGGCAGAGAACTCAACGTTCTTTGTATATTTGCAGGCGTGAGCGACGGCCTTGCGGGCGTCTGCCATAACCTCTTCCCGTGTTTTCTTAAGCTGGTATTTCAGGTGAATGTCGGAAGTCGAGATAAAGGTATGTATCCGCGGATGGGCGGCGTCGGCAATGGCCTCCCAGGCGCGGTCGATGTCTTCGATATTGGCACGGGCCAGCCCGGCGATCTGGGCGCCCCGGATTTCCCGGGCGATCTGCTGTACCGAAGCAAAATCCCCATCCGATGCCACGGGGAATCCCGCTTCGATTATGTCTACTCCCATGGCTTCGAGCTGACGGGCAATCCTCATTTTCTCATCGGGATTCATGCTTGCCCCGGGGGACTGCTCCCCGTCCCGGAGTGTCGTGTCAAAAATGTAGATCCTGTCTCCTTTTCCCTTCTTCATAACATTCTCCTTTCGTATAATAAAAAAAGGCCATGGACTCTCCGCCAATGGCCTTTTAGGTGTGTTCTGATTTTATATGGTCAAGAACTGCCTAACGACGATGCGCGGCGGGTATGAAGCAAAAGGCGCAGCAGGGCGAGATCCCATAAAATCGCTAAGGGATCGCGTCTCAATAAATCATTCTTGCCTTTTCCGCTCATCGTATAAACATCTCTTCCAATAGTAGTGTTCCTTGACTAAAGGAAAAAAGTTATGATGTCAAGGGTTGATTTAGTTAGAAAATACTGCCCGTAAGACGAATATTTCCACTGTTCCGAAATATATCCTCATTTAGGCTATTTAATTAATGGAGATAATTGACAACGCTATTCCGGAATGGCCCATCGGGTAGTACGAGCGGACTGTCAATGATCGGCATAATGGAGCCACCGATTTTCGCCGTAATGGAGCCAGTGAAAAGGGTTGAAAAAGGGTCTTCGGACCCCCCTTTCAATCAGGCGATTTGACCTCCTTTCGTAGCTTGTTTTTCTGTTCTTTGACAACTTGTATTTTGTGTTCCCGACCCTACCTGGATAGTGCGATAGCTCTTTCCATCCAAGACGATCTTGTAGGCGCCGTGGCGGAGGCGGTCGATGGTGGCTGCCCCCAGGATGCGATTGGGAAAGGCGTCGGGCCATTCCGTGATGTCCAGGTTGGAGGTAACGATGGTGCTCTTGCGCTCATAGCGTTCCGAGATCACCTCGTGGAAGTCCTCATCCTGGACGCCGGTTAATGGTTTGAGTCCGAAGTCGTCGATGATCAGCAGATCGATGGCGACGAGTTTGGCAAACTGTCTTTCAAAACTGTTAGTGGCCCGGGCAGCGTTGATCTGGGCGAGCATCCGGGAGGCGGTGGTAAAAAGGACGTCATGTCCGGCACGGATGGCGCTGTGTCCGAGGGCCTGGGCGATGTGGCTTTTACCGGTGCCGCAGGGACCGACGATCAGAACAGAAACCTTTTCTGCCATGAACCGGCAGGAGGCCAGCTCCGTGATCAGGGCGCGGTTGATGTTGGGATTGAAGGTAAAGTCGAACTCCTCCAGGGTCTTCTGGTTGCGGAAGTTGGCTCGGCGGACGGCCGAGGCCAGTCGTTTCTGAGATCTGCGGGCGATCTCATCCTGGACGATGGTGGCCAGAAAATCCATGTAGGAAAACTTTCTCTCGATGGCTTGACGGTTTCGGGATTCGATGGAATCCAGGATGCCGGACAGCCGCAATTGCTTGAGCATAGGAATCAATTCGGGCATAGGGTTCATAATCATTTCCTCCTTTCTCAATGTAACTGCATCACACCGGTTTGGCGGAGGAAACGACCATTACCGGTGTAGACGGAGGAAAGAGGAACTGTGGCACATGGAACCTCTTGGAAGGACGTTTGATCCAGGCCCTTTTCCAAAATGATCTTGACCGTTTTGTAGCGGGGATTTTCGAAGTGCAGCGCCCGCTTGCAGGCAGATTCCAGACGTCCTGGTCCGTACTTCTTTCTCAGACCGACAATGCCCTGGGCGGCGCGCAGATTGTCCAAAACCCTATCGGCAAAGAGAGTCTGTATCAGCTGATGGCAGGCGAGACCGATTGCCTCCGCTTGGCGCAAGCACCACTGGGGATCTTGGAGCTTGTAGGCGATCGCCTCCGGCGGCATGTGCTCATCGACGGTGGAACGGGCGCCGGGTTTCCTAAGCCGGGGATGAACGGCTACCAGCTTCAGATTATGATAAATCTTTACGGCGTTGTCAGTGGCCTTGAGCCACATTGTCTGATGGATCAACATAAAAGGCGCCGAGTAGAATGCCATCTCGAACTGGACATGGCAGTTGCCGTGCAGCTTGACCTTGCACCAGACGGAGATCTCCACGGGAACATCGGGTAGAGGTTTCAGTAGATGCTTTTCCGATTCGGCAAAGAGGCTCAACGGTTTTTGTCTCGTGGTACCGTGGATGCGGTTCCCCGCCGTTTCCAGAATCCATTGACGCAACTGCCCGTTGGCGTCGGCCAGCGAGCGAAACTGACGCAGGGGAACAAAGCGGTTTTTGACGTACTTGACCCCGGACTCCACGCGCCCCTTCTTCTGAGGATCACGCGGCGGGCAGGGGGAGATCAGAAATCCGTATCCCTCGGCCAGCTCCCCGTAGGATCTTTGCACTTCCGGATCCCGGAAACAGGCATTGGTGATGGCGCACTTGGGATTGTCGATGATCGCTTTAGCAGGCACGCCGTTGAAGAACTCGAAGGCCCTTCGGTGGCAGGAAAGCCAGGTGGAAACCTTTTGGTCAGTGACAATCTCGGCGTACAGATGACGACTGAAGCACAGGGTCATGACAAAGATCCATGTCTTGAAAGTCTGACCGGTAAAGGCGTCGGTGATGTCCGGTCCCTTGCCGAAGTCCACCTGCACCGCCTCGCCAGGGGCGAAATCCAGAATGCAGGTCGCCTTGGGTTGATGAAGCTTCAGCCTTTGCACCAGACGGCGAACAGAAGAGTAGCTTCCGGCAAATCCGAACTGATCCGCCAGGGTCTGGTGAATCGTGGTCATGCAAACGTTTCCCTCAACCCACTTGCGAATCTGTTCCTCATACAAACGACTCAAAGACTGATGCGTAGGATTGTTATCATGCTGCTTCTTTTGCTCAAATGCCTCCACCAGAACCTCGTCGTCAGGAAGGGGCAACCCTCGGTCAAGCCAGCCCTGCTGCCCGGCAATGGCCCGAATCTGCCCACATTTTATACGGCCCATCAGCCTTGTCCGGGCAATGGTCCGGTCACTTTCTCCCATGCGCATCCTATGTATCACTTGACGATATTGGTACATCTCGAACCTCCTGTTGCTCATGTCAGATCCTCCCGGCGTCGTATTGCCGCGAGTATACTGAAGTTGATCACATGGTCCGAGACCTTTTTTAAACCCTCTTATAGAAAATCTCACACCGAATGGGTGGCTCCATTGCGCCGATCACAAACTGGCTCCATTACGCCGATCACCACTTGGTCCCATTGCGCCGATCATGAAGTGGCCTCATTGCGGCGATCACAGGTTGGCTCTATAGCACCGATCAGTAACACGGACGAATATTGAGAAAAAATAGTAGGAGCCGGCTTGCTAGAACCCAGAATTAAAACGACGCTAATGCACCTCAATCATACAAACACTCCGGGAGAAACTTTAAAACGCTCGCTGAGAAGCTTAAG
>Ga0247841_10005630_pt1 | contig 20060 bp, 23 predicted proteins | sample LaCruzMarch2015__2_FD_192410 | JGI IMG/M metagenome (GOLD analysis project Ga0247841, IMG submission 192410) | Freshwater microbial communities from meromictic Lake La Cruz, Castile-La Mancha, Spain - LaCruzMarch2015_18m | ecosystem: Environmental > Aquatic > Freshwater > Lake | place: Spain... | reverse complement strand
ACAAAGCAAAGCTTGTAAAAAGAATGGCTTACGGATATAAGAACTTTAATAATTATAGGCTGAGGCTGCTAAATGCTTGCTCATGACGACTTACAAAACGTTACCCACCTTAGAATGAGAAGAACCAAAATAATTTTTGGTACCCCCGACAGGTCTCGAACCTGTGACAACCAGATTAGGAATCTGGTGCTCTATCCAACTGAGCTACGAGGGCACCGAAGTCCTTTACTACCAGCACACACAACAGAGGTCAAGGGGCTGAATAAATTTCTTTTTACTTATAAGACAACAAGGCTATAATTCCGCCTTATGAAGCGTTTAATACTATATATAAGCCTTTTGGCAACGGCGACGTCATGCTCTAAATTTACAGACATAAATAAACATACCTTGAACATATATTCCAACGAGCAGATCGCAAGCCTCGACCCTGCCCTCATCACGGACAGGTATTCCATTATCGTCGTAAACAACATCTACGAAGGCCTGTATGGATATCATTACCTCAAACACACTATCATCCCTGTGCTCGCGGATGGATTCCCTGAACAGGAGAGCGAACTCTCATATAAGATACGGCTGCGCCAAGGAATATTCTTTGCCGACGACCCTTGCTTTAAGTCGACGAACGGCAAAGGCAGGGAACTTGTAGCAGAGGACTTTGTCTATTCAATAAAAAGGCTCCTCGCATCAAAGAATAGTAAAGATATAGTGGCCAACATTGACGCTGTGGATAAATACACGATACAGATAGAACTAAAAAAACCGTCCTCATTCTTCCCGGACGTGTTCACGTTACCCAACACTTTCATCGTGCCAAAAGAGGCTGTTGAGTACTACAGTAACAATTTCTCTAAGCATCCGGTAGGCACTGGACCTTATAAGTTGGGTGAGAACAAGAATGAAAATGAATACGTACTGATAAAAAACAGCAATTACCATCACGGAGTATATCCAAGCTCGGGCGAAGCTGACGATGCAAAAAAAGGACTGACCAAATATGCCGGCAAGAACCTTCCATTAGTTGACAGGGTCGTAATTAAAATAATCACCGACGAGAAAGAACGCTGGAATAGTTTTAAGGAAGGTAAAATAGACATCGTAACACTTGATAAGGACAGCTACTTTGATGCATTCCCCGTCGGAGAAAAGTTCTCAGAAAAGCTCGCAAAAAAAGGTATTAAAGTTCACAAAATAACCGAGCTCGACGTAAAATACATTGGGTTTAACATGTCGGATAAAATTGTCGGCAAAAATAAATATCTCAGGCAGGCAATAAGTCTTGCTTACGACGGATACAAACACGCATCCCTCTTTTTCAATAACGAGGCTGTAGTAGCAAATTGGATAATCCCGCCGCGACTTTTTGGATATGATCCATCTTACGAAAATCCATATAGGAGGCAAAGCCTTCGCAAGGCAAAAGAGTTATTGGCAAAGGCGGGGTACCCTAATGGGAAAGGACTCCCGACCCTGACACTATGCACGCTGGATTCAACTGCCGCAAAACAGATCGGTGAATTCTTTGCAAAATCATTAAAAGAGATCGGGATAAATATAAAACTTGTGCCATACGATTTCCCCTCGCTATTAAAAGAGATGAATTCAAGAAAAGGTTATCAACTCGCAACACTTCAGTGGAGGGCCGACCTTCCGTTCGCAGAAGATTTCTTACGTATACTATATGGAAAGGCGATGTCCCCGGGCCCCAACAGGACTCTCTTCAATAATAAGCAGTACAACGACCTGTATGAAAAGGTGCTGACCATGAAAGACAGTCCAGAAAAGCTTCAATATCTCAATAAGATGCGAGATATCGCGGTAGAGGAATGCCCGCTCATTCCACTAGTAGTTCCTTATAGGATAGTGCTCACTCAGCCCTATGTTAAGAACTACAAACCCGCGCCCCTGGACGATTATGACCCTAAATACATAGAAATTGACAAATAACGTATATCCATGCTAGAAAAGCGCATTAACAATAGGAAAATAATAATAGGAGTATTTTAGAAGTGAGTATTACGAAGGAAAAGAAGATCGAAACGATCGGAAAGTTTAAAACACATGAGGGCGACACCGGTTCACCGGAAGTTCAGATAGCTCTTTTAACACAGCAGATCGAAGAATTAGCAAAACACTTTGAGCTGCATAAAAAAGATTATCATTCAAGGATAGGTCTTTTAAAGATGGTAAATCAGAGAAAGACCCTGCTTGTCTACCTCAGAGGAAAAGATTCTAAGCGTTATGCCAAGCTCATCAAAGAGCTCGACATAAGGAAATAATATCCGGCAACGGACATTTTATCTAAGGTTACAATGAGACAAAAAATATAAAAAGGAAGACAATACCGTCTTTCACAAGGAGAATTACATGTACAAGTTAATTGAAACAGAATTGGGCGGAAAAAAGCTCACGATCGAGACAGGAAAATTGGCAAAACAGGCAGATGGTTCGGTACTGGTAGGATTTGGCGACACAAGGGTACTAGTTACCGCCGTCGCTGACAAGACAGAAAGAGAGGGGCTGGATTTTTTCCCGCTCACAGTTGATTACGTAGAAAAGTTTTACGCATCAGGAAAAATACCTGGTGGATATCTTAAAAGAGAAGCGCGCCCTAGCGATATAGCTACATTAACATCAAGACTTATCGACAGACCAATAAGGCCTTTGTTCCCTGAGAACTTTAGATCAGAAACACAGGTTGTTGCGACAGTATTATCTTACGACGGTGACCATGGTGCAGACCAGTTGGGCATAATAGGCGCATCAGCGGCGTTGATGCTTTCGGACATCCCGTTCAATGGACCTATAGCTGCATGCAGAGTAGGAAGAGTTGATGGAAAGTTAATAGCATCACCTACAGCTGAAGAACTTAAAAATAGCGACATGGATATGTTCGTTGCTTCTAGCGAGCACGCAGTTGTTATGGTCGAGGGAGCCGCGAATGGACTTCCAGAAAGCGACGTGCTTGAAGCGATAATGTTCGCTAAAGACGCTGTTCAGCCAGTAATACAGGCACAAAAGAAATTGGCAAAAGAAGTTGGTAGAGAAAAAAGGACGATGAACGAAGCTCCAAAGGACGCAGCTCTGGAAAAGCTAATTACGGAATACTGCACGCCAAAGCTTCCAAAGGCATTCGCTATAAAGGATAAACTCTCAAGGTACAAAGCCTTAGACGAGATAAAGAAAGGCCTCAATGAAGACATCACAGCGACGTACCCTGAAAAAAATCCTGATAGCTACAAAAATATATTCAAGTCCAAAGACGTGCTGTTCAAGTTCTTTGCGAGCACTGTTTTTGAGACGTTGAAATATAACTACGCAAGAAGCCTTGTAACAGAAAAGAACATTAGAATAGACGGGCGTTCGTTCACTGAAGTACGTCCTATAACCTGCGAAGTTGGAATGTTACCAAGGGTTCACGGTTCTGCAGTATTCACAAGAGGAGAAACTCAGGTGCTGGCTGCTGTAACAATGGGCGCTGCTGATGATGAGCAATATGTTGACTCGCTCGACGGACTTACAAAAGATAAATTCATGTTGCATTATAATTTCCCTCCATACAGCGTCGGCGAAGCCAAAGGCTTAAGGTCGCCGGGAAGAAGGGAGATAGGTCATGGCGCTCTTGCAAAAAGAGGAATATTAAAAGTACTTCCTGAATATATAGATTTCCCATACACATTGAGATTAGTTTCCGAGGTCCTTGAATCTAATGGTTCGTCGTCGATGGGAACGGTCTGCTCTGGTTGCATGGCTCTATTTAATGCCGGCGTTCCTATAAAGGAAACGGTTGCGGGCGTTGCAATGGGCCTTATCACGGACGAGAAAAATAAAAAGTTCCATGTGTTGACTGACATATTGGGCGACGAGGATCATCTCGGCGATATGGACTTCAAAGTTATCGGAACAAAAAAAGGTATCACAGCGATCCAAATGGACATAAAGATAGAAGGCCTCACAAAGGACATCATGGGTAAGGCGCTGGACCAGGCTAAACAGGGACGATTACACATCATAGGCGAGATGGAAAAAACTATCTCCAGCCCTGCTGAACTTTCTGAGTACGCTCCAAGGGTTGAAACGCTCACAATTGAAAAAGAATACATCAAGGACGTAATTGGATCGGGCGGAAAGGTAATAAAGAGCATAGTTGAAAAAACTGGCGCAAAGATAAACATACAGGACAGCGGCGTAGTAACTATAATGTCGGCTGACAAGGCAAGCATTGAGTTGGCAAAATCTATCATCATGGGTATTGCCGGCGAGCCAGAGGAAGGCACTATCTTCGACGGTGTTGTCAAAAAGATAATGGACTTTGGCGCATTCGTTGAATTCCTTCCAGGAAAAGAGGCTCTAGTACATGTGAGCGAGATCGACGACCAACGTGTCGACAAGGTCACAGACTACCTCAAGGAAGGCCAGGCCGTAAAGGTTATGTACATTGGTACAGACAAGATGGGCCGCGCACGCTTGAGCATGAAAGCTATAAAAGCTAAAAAAGAATAAAAGTTTAGTGGAGCGAGTTTCATGAAAGATTCGTTCACAGTGATAAAAACGTACACCTATCTCCCCGAGGCTGAAATAGCCAGAGGACATCTTGAGTCCGAAGGTATTGAAGCCTGGGTAGACGATAAGAATATTGCCACAATAGACTGGCCTCAATCCTCCGCCAATGGCGGGATACGACTACGTGTAGAAGCAAAAGACGCTGACCGCGCCTTTAAGATACTAGAGGATAAAATTCTAGACCAGGCACCTCAGCAATCAACTTTAAACAAAGTATTTATAGTCGTCGCAGGATTGTTGCTGTTAGGTCTATTCGTTGCGTTCACAATGGCATTCTTTCAGTAATAAATAAAATCCATTGCGTTTATTTCTCGGCATAATTACAAGAATTAAGAACAGAACTAACGACGATATCAACATATCCGGTGGCACACATGTTGCACTATTTTAAGTTATGGAATTTAACAAACTTGTATCGTCGATAGAATCAATAAACGTAAACCTCCGGCGTAACGCCGTGCAGGCAGTCAATCAGGCGCTGACAATAAGGAACTGGCTGATCGGTGCGTACATTGTTGAGTATGAGCAGCACGGGGAAGATAAAGCTAAGTATGGGGATTACCTATTAAAGAGCCTCTCTGAAGCCCTCATAAACAAAGGGTTAAAAGGTTTTACAGAAAGATCATTGGAACTACATCGGAGGTTTTATATAGCATATCCACAGATTTCGAAGACAGTGTCTTCGAAATTACAACACATTGATTTTATTGATAAAGCTCAAATTGCGATGACACTGTCATCGCAATTGCAAAACAGTGTACTCACAGGTGCATCTCCAATAGTACTAACGATATCTACACTATTCAAATACAGCCCTGACATCAATTTAATGCTCAAACATTTTACGTTCTCTCATTTCCTTGAACTTATAAAAGCAGACACGCCGGTTAAAAGAGCGTTTTATGAAATTAACGCAATCAAAGGCAATTGGACGGTGCGACAACTGAGACGTCAGATGGAATCGTTATTATATGAACGAACGGGCTTATCCACAAATAAAGAGGCACTGCTGGCAAAAATAACTTCAGCCCCTGATGACATAAGTATAGAGGACACGATCAGAGACCAGTATATTTTAGAATTCACAGGATTAAAAGAGTGCAGTGAATACAGCGAGAACGATCTTGAGACAGCCCTACTGAACAACGTCCAAGAATTCTTGTTAGAGCTTGGGACTGGATTTTGTTTTGAAGCAAGACAAAAAAGGATATCTATCGGCACAGAACACGACAGAATCGATCTTGTTTTTTATCATCGGGTATTAAAGTGCCACGTTCTTATAGACTTAAAAACAAGAGCATTTAGCAATGCCGACGCTGGACAGATGAATTTTTACTTAAACTATTTTAAGGATAACGAAATGAAAGATGGTGACAACGCTCCGGTTGGTTTAATACTATGCACAGATAAGGATGACGTAAAGGTTCAATACGCACTCGGCGGAATGGATAACAGCCTCTTTATTTCAAGATACATGGTTCAGTTACCGTCAGAAGAATCTTTAATAGAATTCATAAAAAGAAACATTTAACAATCTGCTGGATTTAGACAAAAACAAAGTCTATGATGTGACAAGAGGTGCTAGATCATGAAAAAACTTTTGCACATCATTGCTTCGCCGAGAGAAGAGGCGTCAAGGACGCTGAAGGTATCGGCTGCTTTTCTGGATGAATTCAAAAAGAAGCACCCCGATTGCGTAATAGATGAATTGAACCTATATAAAGAAAAACTTCCGACCCTCACAGCAAAAACTGTCAGCGGAAAATATATGCTCATGAGCGGAAAGGAACTCGATGGCGAATTAAAAACTGCTTGGAACGACATAGTAAAACATATTGAGCGATTCATGTCCGCAGACATATATCTTATCAGCACACCGATGTGGAATTTTAGCGCACCCTACCCTCTTAAACAATACATCGACATAATCCTACAGCCTCGTTATTTGTTCCGTTACACTGCAACAGGGCCTGAAGGGCTTGTGAAAGGGAAAAAGATGTTCGTTATAACCTCGCGCGGCGGAGATTACTCCTCTGATGAGATGAAAAAATTTGACCACCTTGAACCATATCTAAGAACAGCGTTCGGGCTTACAGGGCTCAGCGATATAACTTTCATTAATGCACAACCTATGGATAAGGGCGCAGACATACAAGAACAGAAAGTTAAAGAGGCGATACAAAAAGCCAGAGCGGCTGTTATCTGAACTTATGAACCACAGGCCAGCGTCTATCTAACACGAACGCCTTGCTAGATACTTTTATCACTGGTGGAAGTTGTCTGCGTTTAAATTCGCTCTTTATAACGAGTAAAATAACATTATCTACAACATCCTTTGCAACTTTTGTTTTTTTATAGATCTCTTCAGGCGCAAGGTGCCCTTCTATATATAGCTTTAATATACCGTCGAGAACATCATATTCAGGTAAAGAATCCGTATCATACTGGTCAGGCCTTAATTCTGCGCTCGGTTTTTTATCTATAATTTCCTGAGGAATTATTTCCTTATCCCTGTTTATAAAACGAGCAAGCTCGTATACCTCTGTTTTGTAAACGTCGCCTATCAAAGCGAGCGCGCCACAGGTATCGCCGTAAAGAGTACAATAACCTGTTGCAATTTCTGATTTGTTACCGGGGGCAATTAAAATATGTCCAGGTATTGAGTTCGTATAAGCCATTAAAATTGTCGCGCGTATACGAGGCTGAACGTTCTCAAGTGTAATGTCGTTAGGTTTTGAACCGAAGTTCTTGGTAAACACCTCGGCTACTTTACTAAAAATATCCTCTATGGAGAACTCAATAAAATTGACACCAGCTTTTTTGCAAAGTTCCTCGCTGTGAGCAATGCTACCCTTGCTTGAGAACCTTGTAGGCATGGTAACACACGTTACATTCTTTGGACCAACAGCGGCTACGGCAAGAGCTGTACACAGTGCGCTGTCTATTCCACCGCTCACACCTATAACAACACCCTTCAAATTATTTTTCCTTACATAGTCCTTAAGGCCCAGAACCAACGCCTTATAAACTGTTTCTACCTCGCTGTCTTTTACCACGCTAGGAGCCTTATATTCTTTTTCCGTATCAATTATTATCAGGTCTTCTTCAAAGGCCTTTGCCTCAAGAACAGTTTCACCTTTTGCAGAAACCAGCTTGCTTCTTCCATCAAAAACAACAGAATCATTCGCACCAACAGTGTTAACCATTATGAACGGGACTTTCCACTTTGACGCATAGCCTAACATTATTTTTTGCCGCTTAGCGTCCTTACCCCTTGAGAATGGCGACGCTGAGATGTTAATAAAGATGTCAACGCCCTGCCCACCCAAACTATCAACAGGGTCATGCGCGTATAATTTTTGTGAGTGTGGATTGTCATTCCTCCACATATCTTCACATATATGAAGACCCAGCCTCAGCCCCTTATAATATATGGGAGCAGAAATTTCCCCGTCCTGATAGTAACGCATCTCATCAAATAGATCGTAAGTTGGGAGCAGTTGTTTATTGATCACGGACACAACCCTTTTATCGTCGATAAAAAACGCTGAATTATAATATCGCTTCCCTGCAGACCTATTATGATTTATTGAGCCGACTATCATTCCACAATCTTTAACAGCAGGCGCAATCTTTTCTTCTATGAGCTTAACTGCTTTATCTACAAAATCACTCCTGTCTATTATGTCCATTGGAGGATAGCCAGTAAGACAAAGCTCCGGGAACACAGCCAGTTCAGCACCCATATCCTTTGCTTTTTTATAATAATCCAGAATTATACGTGCGTTACCGTCGAGGTCACCAACAATGGAATTTATCTGGCAAAGAGCGATCTTCACTTGTGATAACTCTCCTTTCTTATTATCGTGAACGCCCTGTATATCTGTTCAGCGCTCAGCACTCGTACAGCCTCATGTGGCATTGTAAGCTTTCCAAAAGACAAGAGCAACTTCGCATTGTCCTCTATGAACTTTGGGATGCCCCATGATGTGCCGACCACAACGGATAATACACCCGTTCCGGAGTTAATAAAATTAGAAAATTCTACACTGCTAAAAACTTTACCTCTCTCCGAAAACGCAAGCACAGTGGTGTTCTTAAGAGCTTCACCTATTTTATCTTTTATCTTGCTAAAATATTCCGGCTCGTCACTGACGATTTTCAATTCCCTTACTTCAACCTTTGTATAGTGCGACAGCCTCTGAACATAATCTTCATAAAGAGATCTTTGCTCTTTAGACTTGAACTTGCCAAAGTTAAGAAAAATTATTTTAGAGAACATACTATATCCTTTTATAGAGACCTTTCTCTCTTATATATTGCATAATCTCTGGTGTGCTTTCCTGTTTTCCTTTTCGTATCTCTGTGGAAGATGCCGGATGATAGAATCCTTTTATAAATATGTTCTTGTCTTTTTCTTCAACGCTGTATTCCTTTTTTGAGTCTCCCCGTGACACGACTACAAGTCTACATATTTTCAACAACCTTTCATAGTCTTTCCATTTATTGATGCTCTCATATGAATCCTGCCCTATGAGAATAAACACCTCACAGTCCCCATGAACACCCATGAAATGTTCGACTGTATCTATGGTGTAACTCAATCCGCCTTTTTTTATCTCGTAGTCTGAAATCTCTATTTCATCGTCGGCCAATAATATCTTCAACATATTCAGCCTGTCTTCTGCCGACGCTGATTGAGCACCTTTAATAGGCTGGACAAAGCATGGAACAACCACGATCTCGTCCGGACTTACAGCCTTTGCCGCGTATTGAAGCATAAGTTTGTGCCCCTCGTGAGGGGGATCAAAAGAACCGCCGAACAGTAAAACTTTTTTAGACATTCTTCTTCAGCACTCCTGCTATTTTTGCAAGTAGGACATCAATTCCTTTTCCTGTCACCGCAGAAATAGCGCACCAATCCATTTTATGTACACTTAGATGGTCAGAGGTCTTTTTTATCATATCATTTGTCGCTGTATCTATTTTATTCAATGCGTATATCATAGGTTTTTTAGCTACATCTTTGGAGAACGACCTTAATTCTTTATTTATTATTTGGACGTTCTTAATTGGATCTTCGATCATAGGCGATATATCTACGACGTGGACAAGCACCTTGGTCCTCTCTATGTGCTTCAGGAACTTTACACCAAGGCCGGCCCCCTTGTGAGCGTCCTCTATAAGCCCAGGAACGTCCGCTATCACAAAATCCATATCATCATATTTAACAACACCTAGGTTTGGTACCAGCGTCGTAAATGGGTAGTCAGCTATTTTCGGCCTTGCGGCACTTACCCTTGATATCAGTGTAGATTTACCGGCGTTAGGCAGTCCAACTATTCCAACATCAGCGAGAAGTTTTAATTCTACAGTGACCCATTTGCTACTACCCTTGATACCGGGTTGAGCAGTATCAGGAGCTTGCCTTGACGGTGTGGCAAAAAACAGATTGCCTTTTCCGCCTTTCCCACCCTCTAAAATTACCGCTTGTTTGTTCCTGCCATCAAGGTCGGCAAGAACCTTACCTGTCTCCGCATCTTTTATAACAGTCCCTGCGGGAACGTGAATAACAAGATCTTCAGCGTCAGCACCGGTCCTGTTGTTGTGCCCACCAGCACCTCCGTTCTTTGCGATGTATTTTACCTGGAACTTAAAATCTATAAGCGTGTTCTTTTTTCCCGACGCCTTGAATATGATGTCCCCACCCTTTCCACCTTCGCCCCCATCAGGACCGCCAAGCCTGGGAAAAAAGCTGACACGTCCCCGCCCACCGTCGCCGGCTTTAATGAATATCTTCGCTTCGTCTATGAATTTCATTTGTTCTTTAAGACCCCGTTAACAAAAGAAGGCGGCTCTAGTTCGCTGTTTTTGCCACAGGGAGAATAGATACCGTTGCCTTTCTTGCTTTACCGACGATCTTGTAATCAGTTATCCCGTCTATAAGTGCAAAAAGAGTATGGTCCTTGCCTACACCGACGTTCTTACCAGGATTAACTTTTGTTCCTCTCTGACGGACCAATATGTTACCGGCCTTAACTGATTGACAGCCAAATATTTTTATACCGAGGAACTGTCCACCTGAATCTCTACCGTTCCTTGAGCTACCGCCCGCTTTTTTTGTTGCCATTATTTGCCCCCTTCTTTGTGAACATCAGCGTGAGCCTTCTTCTCAGCAGGCTTTTTCTCAGCAGTTTTTTCAGTGGTTTTTTCAACAGCTTTCTTTACAACCTTCTTTACGACGGTCGTTTCTTCTGCTCTAGCTTCCGCCTTCCATGTTTTTCCGCTACAGGAAATGTCCCCGACCTTTAGCATGGTAAGCTCCTGCCTGTGACCCTTATTCCTCATATACCTTTTTCTTTTCTTGAACTTGAAAACGATAATTTTTTTCGACCTGGCCTGTGAAACTATCTCACAGTCAACTTTCGCATTCTCTATGACCGGTTTCCCGATAATAGGTTCAGCATCATTTTCTTCAGAGATCAGAAGCACGTCGCTGATAGTAAACTTAGCACCCTTTTCTCCCTCAAGTTTCTCGACCGTGAACTTATCACCCGGTCTTACCTTGTACTGTTTCCCGCCTGTTCTTACGATTGCATACATAGTGTCACCCTCTATAATAAATTATTTGTCCCTCAATACTGGTGGAGCATAACGGACTTGAACCGTTGGCCTCTTCGCTGCCAGCGAAGCGCTCTACCAAACTGAGCTAATGCCCCATCCTCGGGGGTTCCACAACCCCTTGAAAAAGCACGGAACTTTCTAACACAGGTTAGGACTTGTTGTAAATACAATAATTTTAATGATAATATAACGCTAATATAACAAAAAGTCCTTGACTTTTTGTGTAGTTGTTGTATAATATAGATATAGAAGTAGTAATACATGGGGGGGAAATAGGTAATGAAGACATTTATTAAAACATCGATTTTAATGGGATTGGCTCTAGCCATGGGGGCTTGCAGCTTCTTAAAAGAAGAGCATAACGCTACAGGCAATGCTTCCGCGCCACTCTATGCTTTCTTTGAAACAGCCTCCACAGACAACATTGGTTGTTATCCTACGGCAACAACCACAGAGGATTCTACCATCGTAAGCTCGGCTTTAAGAGCCGCATATAGCTTGTATATCACATCGCAATATGCTGTAACCGTGTGCGTCACGATACCTTCCGACGTCCAAACAACCTCGTTGCTGAACAAAACCATCAGGTTCATGGCCTCGAACGCAACTCCAAACCCCGGGGACCTTGTCGGCACCAGCGCATATACGATCCCTAACGGCACAGCGGTACCTCTATATATACTCGGGACCGGCAACGCTTGCCCTCAGGATATAACAGCAAAATTGGTCGGGGTCCTAAATTTTGAGAATTTCACACAGTTCCAGAACATAATAGCCATAGCCGAAAGTTGTGGCATGGTCGCAGGCACTGGACTTTCTCCTTATGCTGCATCACAGGCTGTTTACGGGTCATCATATTGATAGGAGGATGTTTATAGATGAATAGAAACACGTTGCTGCTTGTTGGTGCTCTTACATTAATTATCACATCCTGCGGCAATGGTACTTCTGCAAACTATTCAGACAGATCTACGTCTACAGTTAATATTTCTTCATCAAAAACACCACCGGACTGCTCTGGATATAAATCCGATATGATAATTCCCCATGGTCTTACCACGTCAACGGGACAGCTAATGGCCGGCAAGAAGTTTGCAAAGATAGTCGCTGTAGGTAAGGATAAAGCAATGAAGATAATGATACTCCCTCCGGACGGGGAAAGCAATTTTGTGCAACAGTTCCTGGACGAGTTCTCTGACTATACGTTAAAACTGATAGCGTGCAAAAAATCCCCATCGTCAGTAATGAGCGGATTCAGCACGGAAGGTGTCTGCCACAAAATAGGGCAGATAAATACCATAGGTAAACCTACTGTCGCCAGCGCAGATTTCACCAGCGAGGGTTTTGTCGTTGATGGGATAAAGGTCCATGCGACAATGAACCTGGCATTTAACGATGATACAGAACAACCAAAACCCGATTTCATAATGCTGACAGCAGACCTATTAAATCAGAACGGCGTCGGTGACTTTATGATAGCATACGCAAATTCCCCGTACTCGGATTGTTATAATCGATAGTCTTTCATATTTTTCAAACAACTAAAGCTCATTTTCAATGCTCAACGGGTAGCATGTTTTTTGTACTATCCATGAAAGGAGGTACAAAAAATGAAACAAAAAATTTTGATCGTAATCATCATGTTGATCGCTTTGACCGTAATGGCCAGCTGTGTTCCCACTCAGGACACCCCAAGCAGAAGGGTTGCTCAGCTTCAATCACCACAAGAAGCTACGCAGGAAACCACGCAGGAACCCACACAGGAGCCCACGCAACAGTTCCCGCAAGAGGCTGATCCCGCACCGGGAGCACCACAACTGCCAACACCTGCATTGAACGTTGACCAGGAAATTTTAAACTGTGACGACAATTCCCAACAGTGCCACACTCAGGAAATAACAGATCCGTTCAATGATCCCAACGGCATCAGGCACAGGATAAATTCATTAATGATCGTCACTGACAACAGCATCCTTACGAACGTCAACACCGGTCTAGCCCCTGCAATAAGTTTTCAGATCCAGGATCTCACCGACGAAAACATAAACAGCCTTACTTACTCCTATGAGAAAAGGGACAGCCTGGGCAATGTACTTGCGCAAAACACACCACAGACATTATACAAAACGAACAACTCTTACATAATACCCATACACTCCAACACACTTGGGGTCGGCGTATTAACATCAGCACCGTACGAGAAGCATATAATAACCATAAGGATAGTACGGTCCGATAACCACATCTTTTCCCATGACATAGAATTCTATGTCTATAGTCACGCACCAAATCCGGTATTGTTCGACAGAAAAAGTGATATTTTAAATTCATCCTATTATAAAATGGACGCTAACAGCGAAGATTTTACGATAGACATGATAGAAGTGCAGAACACACTCCCCTACCCTGTGACTACGAGTGGGAATATACATGTAAGCAACACGACCTTGGCAGTCGTTTCAGATACGACCCACCAACAACAAAAGAACTTTATCCCGAAGATCAATTTCTACCCTTGGGATTCTTACGGCATGCACACAATTCAATCCATTAAATATTACCAAGCCGCAGCTGTACCTATATACAGTATAAAAGTGCACAGGGGGGCGAACGAGGAATTCATACCAATAACAGCGACGTATTCAGGTAATGAAATAGTATTGGTGTACAACAACCTTTACCTTCAGGGTAATGAAAAAATACAGATGGATGTTATGATCCATGTTAACACGAACAATTCGGTCCTCGGCGGACACGGTCAGACTGCTTTTTATGAGGGAACTACACTTTGTAATAACCCAACACCGACGTCGTCGTGTTTTTGTTTCTATTTCCCGTTATATCATTATTTTCCACATCAGTCCCAGGCTGATCTTTACTATGGACCACAACTGTGCGGCATATATTATTCCCCGTACCAGAGCACATACTATCCTAACTGTGCCAGCAGCCCTGGCCAATGTGCATCAAAGAACCTTGATATCACATATTACCCTGAGGATCTGTATCAACTGGTCGGACGTCATCATCTAACCAACACAACATATGTAATAACGTCGTGGCTCAAGGATTACGAGAATTACGACGAGCTGGGGACAACAACAAAAACAATGGACCCGTTGGAGATTATAAAAGGATACGTAAACTACGGAGCAATAGACCACTCACAAAGCTTCAGCGGATACATGCCGGGAATACTCTAGAACATATCATACGGTCCCACGTGGCAAGGGCGCTTCAACGCCCTTGCCATTTCTTATTTTATAAACTAATCATAAAGACTATGTTGCTTATCAAACATTTGATCTTATTCCTGTTCACAGCTCCTGGAATAATACTTGCCCTGTTCATACTGAATGCTTTCATAGTATTAAGAAAGAACGTCACTCAAAAAGCCAAGGCCATCTTGGTCACAGCATCCATATTAATATCTTACATTTCAACAACATCATTTATCACAACACCCCTCTTATATAATTTGGAGAATTGTTGTCAGAGACCAGCACAATTAAATAACATAGACGCTATAGCCGTACCGACAAGTGGTATATTCGCTGGAACGTACAAAGACCCTGTTAGCAAAATAGGCAACGTGACGCTGAAACGGCTCAACGCAGCCTGTGATGTTTACAATAAGATAAAGAAACCAATAATAATCCTGGGCGGTGTAACAAATAATAGTGAGCCTGCTGAATCTGTTATCTCGCAGGAAGTTATGTTAACTTGGGGCCTGCCTAAAAACAAAATAATACTCGATGCAACTAGTAAGAACTCTCTTGAGAACATAAAAGAGCTTAAAAAAATAATGACCGAGCAGAAATTCAAGAAAGTTCTTATCGTAACATCTGCCGCACATGCAAAGAGAATAAAGGGACTTGTTAAGAAATATAACATCGACGCTGAGTTATATCCAACGGCATACATAACAACGGAAGGTGGTCAAATTAACGACTTCATTCCGTCAATAAGGAACATGGAGATAAACTCTATGTTCTTGTATGAGTTCTTGGGAAATATAAAATATGGAACTTAAGAAACTATCTATAATCATTCCCTGCTACAACGAAAAATTCACCGTGGAACCGATCTTACTCAAAGTGCTGTGTTCTCCTGTCCAGATGGAAGAAAAAGAGATCGTGATAGTAGATGACTACTCCACCGACGGAACAAGAGACATAATAAGCGTGCTCTCGTCGGATTGGAATGGCAGCTTAAAAAAGTTTCTCAACAGGTGGCTTCAAAAACATCCTGAGAACACAAATTACAAGGAGCTATTCGAAGCTAATATCAAGAAAACAAGATTTAAATTCGTAACGCACGAAAAAAATCAGGGAAAAGGCGCCGCCATGAGGACAGGAATAGAGCATGCAACAGGCGACATAATACTCGTTCAAGACGCTGACCTTGAATACGATCCATTCGAGTATCCAAAACTTCTTGAGCCATTACTTAAGGGAAAAGCAGAGGTTGTCTACGGCTCAAGATATCTGGGTGAGTCAAGAAGAACATTGGGTTTTTGGCATACACTAATAAATAAGTCGCTGACCACGTTGTCCAACATCATGTCTGGCCTTAAACTCACGGATGTAGAGACATGCTACAAGGTGTTTAAAAGCTCAATAATAAAACCGATATATCTGCGATCAAACCGATTCGGTTTCGACCCTGAAGTGACGGCAAAGGTCGCACGCCTTGGGAATACCATTCACGAAGTACCTATCTCTTATTCTGGAAGAACGTACAAAGAAGGGAAAAAGATCGGTGTTAAGGACGGTTTTCAGACAGTATGGTGCATATTCAAGTACAATCTCCTTCCAGTCAAAATACTCAAGGATATCAACAAAAAATAAGGCTACTGCCGAAGGCAGGCGCTTGAATGCGGGCTAATATAAAAAGCTTGACTTGAGTTTCTAAATATTGTTTATATGGGCACTCGGAAGCAAAAAAGGAAAATGTCTTCCTATGGGAGTAGGCAATCGTTTTCCATAAAGCTTTTGAGAATTAAGGAGGTCCATATGTCAATTTCTCCCATCAACAAAGGTATCTTAGGTAGAAAGATTGGTAACACTCAGTTCTTCGATGAGAAGAGTGGCTTAAGAGTTGCGGCAACTGTTATTGAGGTCGGCCCATGCTCTGTAGTTCAAAAGAAAAATCCTGAGACGGACAAGTACGCATGTATCCAGCTCGGTTTTATCGACGACAGAAAGCAGAACATCAACAAACCAAGGGAGGGCCATTTTAAGAAAGCTGGCGTCCCTGTAAAAAGACATCTCAAAGAGTTCAAGTTCTGTTCTGAAGTTTACAGCGCACTTAACATCGGTGACACGGTCACTATAGAACAGTTCACAGAGAACGAATTCGTGGACGTAATAGCAGACTCAAAAGGAAAAGGGTTTGCCGGCGTCATGAAAAAATATCACTTCAGCGGTCGTCCAGCTACGCATGGAACGCACGAAAGTTTCAGAGGTCCAGGCTCTATCGGTATGCACCAAACACCGGGCCGTGTCGTGAAGGGAAGAAAAATGCCTGGACACATGGGCGACGAAAGGGTCAGCATGCAGAATATTCAAATAGTAAAAATAGATAAGGACAAAAGGCTTCTTTATATAGCAGGGTCGGTACCCGGCGCAAAGAACGGCATCGTAATTATAAGGGACTCTGTTAAAAAGCCGTCCGAACCTTATTACGTCAAGAAGAATGAAAAAGCAGAACCAAAAGCAGAATAGCGGTAAAAGACCTGGTGACCATTACTACCACGAGGCAAAGGACCAGGGTTTTTTAGCTCGCTCAGTTTTTAAACTAAAAGAGATAGATGAAAAATACAGGCTCTTTCCCTCAAACAGGAAAGAGCCTTTTTTTGTGATAGACCTTGGCTGCGCGCCAGGCTCGTGGCTGCAATATGTCGTACCAAAACTCCGTGATGACGACAGAGTCATCGGTATAGACCTTAATGAAATTAGTATCTCTGACCCAAAACTTATTTTTATACAAGGCGACATACTTGAGGTCTCTCTGGAAAAATTTAAGAATACTGATCTTGTGTTGAGTGACATGGCCCCAAAGACATGCGGCATTAAGTCTGTCGACCAGGAACGTTCAATAGAATTATGCAGAGCCGCAATGCAGGTCGCAGTTTCCAATCTAAAAAAGAACGGCAACCTCGTAATAAAAGCTTTTCAAAGCAATGAGATAAAGCCTTTCACAGAGGAACTAAGAAAACATTTCCACGACGTAAAAATATTTAAGCCAGACAGTTCCAGGCAGGCGTCTTTCGAGATATATATTGTAGCGCTCGACTTTATGTGATAAGGTAACCTCCTAACTTAAACTCTAAAAACCTTTGTAGGAGGGCTTATGAAAAGATTTTGCTTATTGGCTCTTTGTTTATCCCTTGTCTCTTCCGTTGGTTTTGCAAAGATCTCTGCAAGAAAATCCAAAACATTAAAAATGCCCAAGAGTCTCTCTGCAAAAAACTGTGAATACAGTTTTATAAACACAAAAGAGGAAACCATCTTATCGAGTGAGTTAAACAAATACTATGACCTCGGATGGTTTTCTGAAGGATACGCACCAGTAAAAGTTGGGGAGAAGTGGGGATATATTGATAAGATGGGAAAACCCGTTATAGACGCAAAATACGACAAGGTTGACATTTTTTCGGATGGGTTTGCACCAGTTAAGATCGGGAAAAAATGGGGATATATTGATAAGACAGGAAAACTCGCTATAGACGCAAAATATGATGATGCTCGTACATTTTCTGAGGGACTTGCTGCAGTTAAACGGGGTAGTCTGTGGGGGTTTGTCAATGATGAAAAGACGGAGATCATACCGCCAAATTACTCTTCAGTTAACGACTTCTCCGAGGGCTTTGCAAGCGTTACACTACTTAAAACAGGACAGGCAGCATTTATCGATAAGGTCGGGACTGTGTTCATAACTTTTAAGAACGGGGAAAAACCTGTAGCCTTTACCGACGGTATCGCAGTTTTTAATAACGGATTCATAGACAAAAATAAAAAAACAACTAGCTTGCAAAACACCTTCTACTCTTACCTCGGATTTTTCGGCGATGGGCTCGCGCCGGTAAAGGTATTAAAAAAGAAGATTTACACACCAATTACTCCTGATGATAAATATGGGTTCATAGATAAAGATCTCGTGTTACGCATACCGGACAACTATGACGACGCAGGTTGTTTTAGTAATGGATTTGCGTCTGTCAAGATTGGCAAGAAATGGGGCTTCATTAATAAACAAGGGGAACAGGTTGTACAAGCTGCATACGATGAAGTCGGTGACTTCTTCTCTAGTGGACTTGCAGTAGTAAGAATAGGCAAAAAATATGGGTTTGTTAATGAAACTGGTGTGCACGTTATAAACATAGTTTACGACTGGGCAAGTGATTTTTCTGATGGCCTAGCATTAGTCACAACGTGCACAAAATAGCAGACGACCTGACACCAAGAGCTGACGCTATTCTTTTTGCAGTAGCACTGGACAGCGTTTTTTTACCATTGAGGATATCAGATATAAATTGCCTCGAAACCTTTAGTCTCTTAGCAAGATCAGATTGCGTTATTGATTGAATTTCCATCAGAGCAGATATTCTATCCAGCGGGGTAATATCTTTTTCCCAATTAGTAATCATGTTTATTAACCTCCAAAATTCATATAATCTTCGGCCACCACTTGGGTATAGAAATTTTCACCTCTATTATTTTTCCGTTGGCAAGAGGGTGAGGAAAACTTATGTAGTTAGCGCAAAGAGCTAACTCTCCACGAGGGAGAAATTTGCATTTAAGCATTTTTTCTTTGAGCCTGCCACTTTGAGTGAAATATTTTGAGTCACCTACTATTGGATTCCCCAGAGCAGCGAACTGCGTCCTTATCTGATGTTTCCTTCCTGTTATAAGACGCACAGCGACCAGAGAAAACAAACCGTCAAACTCTGCTATGTCATGGTACTTTGCCGAGCCCAGCACTTCATATTCCAAAATTGCCTCTTTACAACCAGGCGTTCCAGTATCTACGACGCTGGTTGGCTCACCCTCTTTTTCCAGAATATAATTTTTAAGTTCTCCCTTGTTACACTTTGGAACGCCAAAAATTATTGCGGTATATTTTTTTCTGACCCTGTCGTTACGCAACAATCTTGATAAGAGTTCTGTAGCACGCCTGCTTTTTCCGATCATTAAAAGTCCGGACACTGGTCTATCAATTCTATGGACGAGCCCAACATATGGCCCCTTTTCCCCTTTTTCCCTAAGATATTGCTCCACAAGGTCAACAATGGAAGCATCCCTCGTCTTATCGCCCTGAGACAAGACACCGGCGGGTTTAAAGACGACCATCAGGTGTTCATCTTCATATTCGATCCGCATGGTACTTGGGTTACTGGTCTTTGACATAGTTCTCATAGTCAACTATTCTTTTAGCATGAACGGGAAAACAAATCCAAGTATTCATTACCTTGATACACTGCTCAAGGAACAAAAAATAGATCTCAATCAGCACCAGCTTGAACAACTCTGGCGCTACCACAAACTCATTCGTGAGAATAATAAGGACAGTGACCTTACAAGGTTATTCAAGTTCGAAACAATTGTTACAAAACATTACGTGGATTGCATAAGCGTTACAAAACTATTCAGCATAAAAGGGCCAATGCTCGACATCGGTACCGGTGCTGGGTTTCCCGGCATCCCTATCAAGATAGTAAAGCCTGAACTGGAAGTCACCCTCGCAGAGCATCGGCCTCGTAGAGTTGATTTCTTGAACCTAGTTATAAAGGACCTAAAACTAACTGGCATAGAAACATATGCTCACAAAATAATAAAAAACTCTAACATAAAGAAATTTAACAGCGT
>Ga0247841_10005628_pt1 | contig 20068 bp, 17 predicted proteins | sample LaCruzMarch2015__2_FD_192410 | JGI IMG/M metagenome (GOLD analysis project Ga0247841, IMG submission 192410) | Freshwater microbial communities from meromictic Lake La Cruz, Castile-La Mancha, Spain - LaCruzMarch2015_18m | ecosystem: Environmental > Aquatic > Freshwater > Lake | place: Spain... | reverse complement strand
GAACCAGAAGAAGAGTTAATAAAAGATATGTTACAAATAATGAATATATTTGTAGCAAAAATGAATGGTTTAAGAAAATACAAAATATAAAGAATTATCAACTTTTTACATACTAGTAGATTCCCTAACAATATCACTTTTCAACAAATCCAAATCCTTCAACTCACAATAAAGCGAAATCTGAAACCATTGATTCTTAGAACTTTGGTTATAAAATACACACTCAAAATAAATTCCACAAACAGTAATGTAGAACGAGTGCTCGCCAGATTTTCCCACAATGACGTCAAAATTAATGTGATCGGCATAAGGCAACTCTCGCGCCAAAGCTTCTGTGTAGGAAGAAAGATAATATCCATACACAGGAACTTTGATAACTTTTTCAAGAACTTCTTTAAGGTGTCCATCGGTTTTAGCAGTAATGAGTGCTATCATAATGGAAGAAATAGCATTTTTAAGATCGGCAACAGGATGACGTTCTTTTGATGCCATAAAAATGGTTTCAGCTAAAAAAAAATAAATCATTTTTTATTTTATTGCGATGTGTTTAATACAAATTTAAATATCATCAACACAAATGCAAATATGGATTGATTTTTGGATATCTTCATTTTTCTGAAGCAAGCATTCAAATGTAATATTATTAATAATAATAATTAAATAATCGATATTACATTCAATAACATCATCATAATTTATATTGAATAGATGACATAATTGATGACTTATAATAGTAAAATCGACATCTTCATTATCTTCAAGAATCAGTTCAGAAAAATCCGTAGCTGGTTCATAATCATCACGATTATTTGTATATAAATCACGTAATTTAATGATTTCATTATAAATATCTTGTGAAGACATAATGATTATAAATAACAATAATAAATAAAAATCATATTTTATTAATTGATAATTATTATAATACAAAAGATGAGAGAGTTAAATGTTGTCTCTAGTCTAAGACTTCCGACATAGAGACGGAACGTAAATACTCATCTTCATCAATTTTAATGAATGAAATTTCCAAACAATGCGATCTATTGGAAATTTTATATTCACATTTGAATGTCAAACCCATATATTTCAAATAGAATAAGTCATCGAGATTATTATCTGATATAATGAGATAATATTTTGACAGTTCTGATTTAAATTTCCGAAAATCGAAATATTCATTATACATAACCTCAACTAGAGTAGTAGAGTCATATAAATCAGATTTATATAATTCTTTTTCATAATCATAAAACAACTTATTCACAGCTTCTTTTATTTGCTGACAATAAAGTGAGTAAGGCATTTATATATAAAAAAAACAAACTAAAAATCAATTTTTGTTTATTTCTAAATATTTCAATCCAATAGAATTATTGAAAACCATTTATATTTGGTTTGATTATAGATACACTGAAAAACGAAATCACCAATATGAATGGTAAATGAATCATTTGAAGAATTAAAAGTAATTTTATTTTCATTAATCTTATAAAATCGACAGAGATATTTTGAAATTATCAAGATATTGAAATATAAATTGGAAGAAAAATGAACTTCAGCCATTTTATCAATATCATTAAAAGAGTCAAGATTATTATTTACTTCTTTAATGATTAAATTAATGGCAAATTTAATTTCCTTTGCAATTTTATGAGACATTTTTAAAATAAAATAATAAAAACAAAAAATCACTTTTTATTTAAAAAAAAATGATTTTAATACAATCTAATATTTCAAGAAATAAACCATTATATGTCTATCATCTTCACTATCACAATAAACACAGCGAAACTGGTAAAAAGAAAGAAGCGAAAAATTAATACTATTATTAATAATTCCAGTTTCGAATGAAAAGGTAAGAGATGTTTTATTAATAATAATTTCAAGAATTTCATTAAAATCTGGAATGGAATTTAAAGATATTTTCTTAGTTCCATAATGATAAATATCGAAATCAGCTTCAAGAAATGAAAATAAATAATAAATACCATAAATAGTTTTTGTAATCTTTTCTGCAATTTCTAAAGAAGACATCGCTAATTATTATTTTTATTTTTAATAAAAATTCAATTTTTCAGGATAAATAAGATAAATAATACAAAAATGGATTTAATTGTCATAAACAATTTCCATATATTGCAATTCTTCTTTATCTATATTGCATATAGTGCATTTGATATCGACTTGATCGCGAATACGAAAATAGAAGGTGTTATCAACAACCTTTTTTCCTTTTGCAGTAAAAGAGATAATAAAACACCTACTAAGTTCTTCGATAATTTCATCAAAATTTACTTTACTATATTGCAAACATAGTTTCTTCGTGCCATATCTCTTTATATCAAAATTTGAAGGATTATGAATATAGAAGCGATGAATAATATTAGCTTCATTCGCAATTCCTTCAGCAATATCATAAGATACAGACATTAAATATAAATGAAATTAATAAAATAAGTAATCATTTTTTAATATGAATAATCGATAATTAATACAAAAAATGACAAAAAATTATTGTCAAAAAGCCATCAAGAACTGAACTAAAAGCTCAGACCAATTTTACCTCGATAGTCAAGGGCTCGCCATAAGGATAATACAAAGTGCATTGGAACTGCTCTTGTAAAAAGCACTTATCCGGATGCTCAAACACGAAACTTGTGTATGATGTATAAAATTTTAGAAACAAGACCTTAAAGCCTTCTTCTTCAACTCCATTCACCAAGTCAGATGGTTGCAATTTGCAAGGTCCTGAAAATTTGCTGTGAATATCTTCATCATATCCAACAGTGCCGATAAAAGGAATACACGCGGAAATTTTCCGTGCTTCCTTGATGATATCCTGAACACTATAAGACATTACGACTAGATGTGTAAAAATAATTGATAAATAAAAAATCAATTTTTATATAAATCCGTATATTTCAATACAATAAAACTATAAACTAATAAATATAAAAAGAATTGATTAATCAATAATCAATTTTAATTATTTGTCCATCATTCAGAAAAATATAGAAACGATTCTCTTCTTTTTCTTCAGAAATAGAATAACCTATTTCATATAACTTAAAAACATCCAAAGTTGCTTTTATAACTTCGTCATATGATGGATTAGAACCATCATTCGGAATGCGCTCAATAGCATCAATAATAGCATCAGCAATTATTAGAGACATTAGAACTTCTATGAGATATAAAGGAAACATAGAAATCATTTTTTATAATAATCAAAAAAAAGTAATACAAATATAAAAAAATGAATAATTATTATTGATAATATTAATATCAATATGAATAAAGGTTATATATATATCAGAGATAATGAATGGTATAAGATAAAGAATGTATTAAAATTAGGAATAACAACATCAATAAAAGACAGAAATAATAATTATATAACAGGAGAAATAGAACGAGGTTATTTTATAAAGATATTGGAATTGAATGTAAATGAAAAACAGTTAATAATGATAGATAAATTATTAAAATTAAAATTTAAGAAATTAAATATTTATTTTAATGGTGGAACGGAGTTTTATAATAGAGAAATAGAATATAAATTGGAGGAGTTTTTGGAGAAATCTAAAATTAAATTTAGGAGAATAGAAGAAACGGAGATTAAAAGAAAAAAGAGAAATAAAATAATAAATAATTATGAAAAAATATTTCAGAAAAGGAATGAATTATTAATAATAAAACCAAAAGATTATCAACAAGAAGTATTAAATAAAATCGATGATTATTATAATCATAATGATAATGGAAAAATAATTTGGTCTTGTGGAATTGGTAAAACAATTATGTCTATATTAATAATAAAACAATTGAATTTCAGAAAAATAATTATTGGAGTTCCTAGTTGTTATTTACAATTACAATTTATAGAAGAGATTAGAAAGATTTACAATGAAAGACCAATATTAATATTAGGAATAAATACAATGGAAGAGATAAAAGAAGTTTATAATAGAGAAAATGATTTATTTATAATAACAACTTATCATTCCTGTTATTTATTTAATAATTTGGATTTTAATTTCGATTTTAAGATAGCCGACGAATGCCACCATTTAGTAAATAATAAGATATTCATAGAATTTCATAAAATAAGAGCATTTAAATCATTATATATGACAGCGACACCAAAGATAATAAATAATTCAATTGGTTATTCTATGGATAATGAGGAAATATTTGGAAAAATGATTGATAAAAAAGCAGTAGGTTGGGCGATAGATAATGGGAAAATTACAAATTATAAGTTAATTTTAATTAAAAATTCGATAGAAGAATTGGTAGAAATCAAAGATAAATTGAATAATAAGAATACGGATTTATATATATCGGCATATATGACATTAAAGACATTAACAATATATCCAAAACATATATTGATATATACAAATACGATTGAAGATGCTAATTTGGTGAATAGTTATATAGAAGAAATAATGAGTTATGGTATAATAGATATAAATAAGGATGAATTATATAATAGTTCATTACATAGTGGATTGAGACAGGAAATAATAAAAGAGAATATAGAAAAATTTGAGAAATCGAAATATGGAATTATAAGTTGTATTCAAATATTCAGTGAAGGTGTAAATTGTCCTATATTGGATGGAATATGTATAGTTTGTAATATGATGAGTGAAATAAATATAGTTCAAAGATTATTAAGACCTAATAGATTATATAATAAAAATCCAAAAAAAATAGCTTATTATATATTACCATATATAACAGAAACTGGATTTACAAATATTAGAAATATAATAAATCAATTATCATTAATAGATGGAAATATAGAACAAAAACTAATAGTTGGTAATATATCAACTACTACTATAATAAAAAAGGATATAAAGACAATAGATTTGGAATATGAGTTAATAGATAATATTGAATTATTGATGAAAATAAAACTGAAGTTGCGACATAAGAGAGATATAATATGTGATTTAACGGAACAACAGAATGAATATAATTATATTCAGAATATAAATAAATCGTTAAAATTGAATTCAAGGAAGGATTATTTAGAATCGAGAGAGAAACACGAATATTATATAGAAAATCCTGAAATGTATTTTATAAAAAAAGGAGTATGGATAAATTGGTGTGATTTCTTAAATTACGATACCAGTAAATTCATAAAAACAAAAGAAGAATGGATAAAGTTTTGTAAAGAAAAGAATATAAAATCAATAGAGAATTACAATGAGACAATAGAAATATATGAAGAGTTGCCTATGGACCCAGAAGATTATTATAATGATTTTACAAATATACAAAAAGAGTTAAATTTAAATATAAAAAAAATAAGAAGATAATTATTTATGATTTTTAATTAATTCAATTAATTCTTCTTTTTTCTTTTTGGAATATCCCTTGATACCTAAAGATGTACATTGGTCCCTTAAATCATTAACTGTTAATGATTTTTTACTATTAGTATCTTCTTTAACTTCTTCTTTAATTTTTTTTTTAACTTCTTCATTATCTTTAATAGCAGATTTAGATAATTCCTGAAGATATTCATTATAATTTTCATCTAATTCTTTAATTTCTTTTTGTAAAACCTCAATTTCATCAAATAGAGGTTGAAGATTATCAATTAATGATTTATCTTTAGGAATAGGAATTTCTAATTGTTCTAAATAATTTTTAGATAAATGTTTAATAGTTGAACCAGTAAAACCTTTTTCCAATAAATTTTGATTTGCTATTAATAAATAATAAATATAATAATTATATTTACTTTTAATAATTAAATTATCAGCAGAACAACTAAAATTATTATCAATCTTTATATTAATAAGACCACCAGTTCCAATAATTATACAAGTTTCTTTATAATCAGCATCGTGACATTTTTTAATATTATAACTGGATGTATAGAAATTATATAATCCATTATTTTTACCATAGGATGCTAATTTATTACTTTTAGGCATAAATTCGCATAAATCTTTAATTTTAACTAATGTAAAATCATTATTGTGGATAATTTTATTTTTAATTTCATCTTCAAGTTGCTTAAATTGTTTTTCTTTTTTTTGTTTGAGATTATAAGGTTGATTAATTTTATTAGTCCAATAATCAATTAATTCTTGAGTTTTAGGAATAGGAATTTCTAATTGTTCTAAATAATTTTTAGATAAATGTTTAATAGTTGAACCAGTAAAACCTTTTTCCAATAAATTTTGATTTGCTAGTAATAAATAATAAATATAATAATCATAGTTACTTTTAATAATTAAATTATCAGCAGAACAACTAAAATTATTATCAATCTTTATATTAATAAGACCACCAGTTCCAATAATTAAATGAGTTTCATTATAATCAGCTTCATCACATTTTTTAATATTATAACTGGATGTATAGAAATTATATAAACCAATATCTTTACCATAAGAAGCTTGTTTATTACTTTTAGGCATAAATTCACATAAATCTTTAATTTTAACTAATTTAAAATCATCACCACATATAATTTTTTCATCATTATAATCTTTATAATTAAATGAATAACTTTTATTATTTAAAATGGTAGTTTTAGAAACTTTATTTATTTGTATTTCTTTGATATCTCTAATATCTCCTTTACAACAAGATAAATGAATTTCGTTATTAAATTCAACAAATTCATCTTCTTCATAAGTATTAACAACTAATTCACTAAATTCAATATTTTTAGTAATACTTCCTTTTTCAAATATAATAATGGAGGTTTTAGTAGCTGTATTTTCAAATTGATTTTGAGGAACACTAATAATAGCTTTTACATTATAATTTTCAATAAGAAATTTGCGTAATTCTTTATATTTACCATCGAAAAATAAACCTTCTTTTAGAACACCAACAGCTAATCCATTATCTTCCAATAATTCCATCATTAACATTAAAGAACACGCCTCTTTATCATTTCCAGTAAGTTTATTTTTACTTGCAAATTTTTGTAATCTTACACTACAAGTATCAACATTAACTTTAAGTTTTTCAAGTTGTATTATTTCTGCTTTTTCTTCCAATTTAAGTTTTTCTAATTGTTGTTTTCTATTTTTCTTAACATCTTCATCAATATCACTATCAATTATTTTTTTTAAATATTCTTTAACTTTATCTCTTTTTTCTTTTTTAGCTGATGTAATTTTATCTCCTCCATAAGGCGGATTAGTAATAATTAAATCAAATTTATTTTCATCATTAAAATTATATGTAAATGAATTCACCTTTTTAATATTATTTTCATTAGGAAATACACCATTAGATAAACAGTATAATTCAAGACGTGCAGATTTTAAAACATCTTGATTAATGTCATAATGATAAATATTATTAATATTTTTATTCCAATCTATATTAAAATTTTCATTAATATAATTGATATAACCTGTAGTGAATCCACCACTTCCACCGAACATATCAGTCATTTTAGGAATAGAACCATCAGGTTTTAGTTGAATATCAATTTTATTTAAAATAAATTCAACAATTCTTCTATTAGTAAAATAGGCTCCTAATTCAGAAATTGATGTTTGATCTCTACCAATAAAATATTCATAAACTTTACCAGACAATAACTCATTAGCGGTTTGTTCTGCATCTTTAATAGAATATATATATTTAATTAAATTATTATAAACATCATATTTTAAATCTTTGGAAATTTCATAATATAATAATGAATTTAATTTTTCATTATAATATATAAATTCAATAATATCATCTATAACTTCATTAGTTATTTTTGAATCTTCATTAGCTAATTTGAGTAAATATGAGAATCTGTGTTTTTCTTCGAATAATTCTTTATTATAATCTTCAATTTTCATTAAACCATATAAGAAATTGAAAACTTTTAAAGCATTCATACCATAACCAATACCATTATTACGCATATAATTATGGATTTCGTGTATTTTTTCTTTTAAACTTTCACGATTAGTAATCATTTTATATATAAATTAAAAGTAACATTTTAAATCATTTTTTTATTTTTTAAATAATAATGGAAATTCACAAAGAAATAAAGATGATAGAAACGAAATTATTAACATTAAGTGCGGAATTAATTGCATTAATACCGGAAGATAATGAAATAATAAAAATAAAGAAGGATTATTATAAAAATCTGATGATTGCATTACAAATAATAAGAAATCAACAAGAAGATTTGGAAAGTAGTAATATAATGAGACATTGTAATTAAAATTTATTAAATAGATAGATAAGACTACTACCAAATAAAATGATAGATAAATTAAGTTTAAATTCTAACCAGAATAATTTATTATCAAGTTTTTTAATTCCTTCAACGAATAAACCTGCAAGATTATTATAAATAATTCTATATTTTCCATCGTGTTTTTTAATAATAACTTCAGGCATAACTTTTAAAACTTCTTGAGCTATTAAACCAGAATATCTATTATCATCATTAGTATCATAACGATTAAAAGTATAACCATTAATTTTATTAATTTTATCTAAGGGGTCTTCAATAGTTTTTATATTATATTTATAGGATATATCGGAATCAGTAGAAATATCAATAGTACTATAAATAGTTCCAGCAACACATAAGGTATTTTGCAAATAAACAGAATTTAATTGTGTAGTTTCGATATTATCTTTACCAATTAAACAATTACCGGCAATTTGAATAACAACTCCATTTTCTTTTCTGGCAACTTTAGTTTGGTCTCCGAATTTAATATGTGGTTTTCTAACCATTTTTTCAACAGGGTCATCAAAAGTAAGAGAAATAATATTATTACTTAAATTATTAACAAAAAAGGTAGTATCGTAAATACCCGGATTAGAAGGAAATATAACAGAATAATTACTTGAGATATTACTAGTAGTAAAATTAATATATTTATTACTATTATGAAAAGTTAAACCACTATTAAAAATACTTAATCCATTACTAGTAAGATTACTATCTGGATAATTACCAATGGCAACTTTACCATCACTATTCATAGATAAAATAACTTTTTCATTATCAATATTATTATGTGATAATTTGATAGTATAATTAGTATTGCTACCATACCAACTATTAAGATAATGTGAAACTTTAACACCGGTTCCAGTGATATTACTGGAAGGTCTAGTAATATTAATAATGGGTTTTTCAATATTTAAGGAGGAAGTAGATGTAGGATGATTTAAATTAATAAGAGTTTCTCTGGAATTGCCATTTAAATCATTACCAATACTTAAATAACAATAAGGATTAATATTATTAATACCAACATTACTAAAACTAAGTAAAGTAATATTATTTTCATAATTATAGGTTAAGCAATTAGAAGAAGAATAATAATTATTATTGATGGGATAACCATAGAATTCAATGGAATTTATAGCAACAGCGGTAGGAATGAGAGCATCAGTATTATGAGTATTAACGATACATAAAGCATATTTAGAATAAACATCAAATTTATTTTTATTAATTCTGAAGACATTAGGTGATAAATTATTAATGAATAAATAATTAGTAATATTATCTAATAAAACCCAAGAATTATTGGAATAACCAAATAATTTAAAATCACGTATGGAATTAATAATATTATTATAATTAACATAAATAACATACATAGTTAAAACAAAAGATTGTGCTAAATCGATAATAAGATAAGCACCACAATTAGTAATACCCATAGAATCATTATAAAGAGATTTAACACCACCATAAGAAGTATTAATATAACTTCTAAAATTGGCTTGAGTAAGCCAAAAGAAATCTTTAGATTTATTAAAAATATTATAAATTTTATAATTAATATTAGTATTATCATCATTTCTATCAACTTCTAAATTAATATCAAAACCACTATCAAGTTTAACAAAATATTTAATAATAGCACCTGAAGTATTATGAGTTGGTGTAGCATAATTATCATTAAATCCGGGTATTCTTATAATTAATTTAAAGATATCATCTGCAATTTCTCGATTATTAACGGTAAATCTATTATATTTATAATTACTTGTAATAATATTATTGCCAATATAAAGATTAGACGTAATAGATAACTCATTGATTTTGAGATTTGAGTTACAGAATGCAAATAGGTCATTAGTATTAAAGTTAAATAATTGTAGAACATTGCTTATATTGTCAGTTTTTACGGTGGAGGAGGTAATTAATTGATTATTATTATTAATGAAGGGGATAGAATTAGGGATTAAATGGATATTATTAAGATTAGAGAGATTATTTTTATTAATAGTAAAGCCTTCAAAGAGATTATTATTGGATATTAGAATATTATTATTAGTTTTGGAGATGAAATTAATATTACTAAGGAGATCAGAAGAGATGTTAATGGTATTAATATTACCATAATTATCGGAGATAAGAATATTATTAGGAATTAAATTTTTAAGATTTTTGAGAACATTAGAGGATATACCGGAATCTGATAAATTTTTATTGGAATTTATCATAAGTAGATTATTACAAGTAAAGGAAGAATTAAGGATAGTTAAATCGGAAATGGCTAAATTAGAATAATAGGAACCGAATTTATTAAGAATGGTGGAATTAATAAGGATAGCTTTAAAAAAGTTAGTATTACCGAGAACTTCATTAATGATAGGATAAATGAATTCGATTTCATTATTGGTAGAGGTATTGAGACCATCAATATAAATAAGATTATTTATATATTCGCGAGTGGAAGAAATGGGTTGATTAATGGAAATATCTAATAGGTCATTATATTTAATATAAAATTTGATGGAGGTTTTGGTTGAAAGGATGGTATCATAAATATAAATAACATCAATAATTCTTTGGATAGTAAATGAGTTATCAAATGAGGTTTTCCAATAAACATTAAATTGATTATTTGCAATGGAAGAATAACCATAAATATTAATAGTTTGAAAATAGTATTTATCTAATTCATATAAATAGATGGATAAATTGAAATAATTTTTGGTATTATTAAGGAATGTAATTTTACCAATATAAATATAAGAAGAGGAATAATTGAAAATGGAGTTATTAACAATAATTTTATTATTAATTGAGCGATGTTTATAAGATATATCACCATTAACATCTAAATAAGCATTAGCAATATTACTATTAATGGCTAATTTATTAACAATATTAGAATCGAGATAAGCAGTGAAATTATTATTATTCCAGAATAAACTATATTTGGCTTTGAATGCATCAAAAGCTTGAGTAATTAAAAAACTGTTTAAATCACCAATAGAAGTAATAGGAATATCATTTAATAATAATTGTTTAGTATTGATAGAATTAATATTATAGATATTATTTTCGCAAATTTTCATTTTAGTATCAAGATTAAGGATAGGACGACTAAAAATTTTCAATTCATAAATTTTAAAGGATTGAAAGGATTGTAAATTAAGATTAATATTAATTTTGGTAATAACAATGGTAATATATAAATAAAAGTTGGTATTATTGCGAAAATAGAATTCAGCATTGGAGATAATAGAATTAACAACCAATATTTTAGTCCAATTAATATCATCATTAGAGACATAAATATCAAAAAATACGGGGTCTTCTATATTAGAAATGGAATTAACGGAGAAACCTATGGGAATAATGGAAAAGGGGAATTTAATTTTAATCCAATGACCATAACTTTCTTGAAATTTATAAACGGGAAGGTCAGTTCTAGCAATACCAGTAATAGGACTATAAACATTAGCAGACATCCAATAACTGGAATTATCTAAATCGAAACATCTAGAGAAATCAAAAAGGGAGATGGTAGTAGGTTCAGTAAAAGAATAATCGTCAATGGGAGTATAATAATTAGGAAAAAAGGAATAATTATAATTTTTAATAATTTGAGTATCAATACAATCAACATTTAAAATATTACTACTATAAATTAAACTATTATCTCTGGAATTATTAGGATTATAAATTTTAATGGAATTATTGGATAAACCGGCATAATAAATAAAATTATTAAGATTAGAGAATTGAATATATGCTTTATCATAAATACTATCAAATTTAGCTAAAATTAAATTATCTAAATTATCAGTTTTTAAATGTAAAAGAACCATTGAATATCTATTAATTTAAATAGTTATTTTTAAATGAATAAAAAAAATTGAAAAATAATTTAATCAGTGCTAGCGGTACTTTCAGTATCACCACCTCCTTTTAGTTTTTTCCATCTTTGGGCAGCAATACGCATATAATCTTTAGGGTCTACACCCGCACCTTCGCTTTTAATCTTTTCAATCTCTTGTTTAACGAAGAGATTATAAGCACTAGGTGGTTTTTTCTCAGTTGAACTAGATTTCTTTTTATTACCATAAACTTCTTTATAAACTCCCTCAAGAATTTTAGTTAAATCTTTAATAGAATAATCATTAGAAACATCAATAGATGATTTGAATTTATCGACTACTTGATTTACTTTAGAAGCGCTCATTTTTATTTATTCTATTGGTTCAAATGTTTAAATACTTTTAAAGTAAAAGTTAATATTCATATTTTTATATAAATTTTAATTAATAAAAACAAAAATAAATTATATTGAATTATACGAATAAAAATAAAAAAATGAGAATTATATTATAATAAAATAATAAAAATGTCAATCATTTATCAAGATTGGGAACCCGTGGTTTTAAGAAAGCCTAAGAAGCAAACACATAATCCACCTAAAGCAAAACCGGAATTGGCAGTGAATGGTGGAGATATGCCAGAAGAGAAGCTTAAAAGCTATACTGTAGAGATGTCAAATGCACTTGCGACAGCAAGACAGGCAAAAAATATGACACAGAAGGACTTAGCAAAAAGATTAAATATTCCTACGGCATCGATTGCGGAAATTGAGAATGGAAGCGGAATATACAATAAGAAGTTGTTATCGCATTTATTGAGAACATTAGGTGTTGACGTAAAACCATTGAAATTGCCTTAATTGATGAAGGACCATTTGGTTCCATCATTAGAGGCTAATTTATAAGTATAAAGGTATTCACCTTTTTTTTTATTATTTTTCTTGAATTCATTTAAATCAGTAGCGAAATCCCAAGTTTTGCCATTATTTTTAGATACAGCAATTTGAGGATAAATGGTTAAATCATTATTGTCAAGAAAGATAGAATTAGTACAACCATTAAGTTTTTTAATTTCAATAGGATAATTATTATTAAGAATGGCATTAATAATTGATTTTAAACAATTACTTCTATTATCATCAGAATGAGTTTTAGAATAATTGGAGATAATAATATTTTTAATTTCAATAATGGCATCATAAAATTTATTTTTAATTTTAATAATTTCATTATAATTTTTATTATAACTTTCCTTAAGTTCTTTAGATAGAATAGGAGTAATAATTACATTTCTAACACTCATAATTTTATTTTTATAATCATTATCATTTTTATTATAAGAGATGATATTATCGATGGAATTAAAGATGATATTATTAAGTTCTTTTAATTGTTTTTTATCACCATTATTTTTATAAATAATATTGATTAAATCAAATGAATTATAAATATTATCAAAATCTTCTTGAATTAAAGTAATAATTTCTTTATCTTTATGAACGGAAATAGTAGTAGTAGGTAAATTTAATTCATAAGAATCATTATAATTAGAAGAATAAATAACTTTATTATAATTAAGACTTTTAATTTTTTCATCAAAAGTAGAGATGAGACTATTAATTTGTATTAAATCACTGGTTTCATAAGCTCTTTTTAATGAAGTATTAAGAATTAAAATAATACCCGAACTATTTAAATCATTATGAGTAGTAATTTTTAATAATAAATCATAAATCTTTTTACTTATAGAATCAATTTTATTTTTATTAAATTTAACAGTTTTATTAATATAAATCGATTCATATAAAGAATTAAGATTTTTAAATTCAACTTTTATTTCATTAATAATATTAGAATATTCATAATAATTGCTATTAAGGGAATAATCAATTAAAAATTGTATTTTATTAATAATAATAATGAATTTATTAATATTGGGATTATTTAATAATGGTATAAGTTCAGTATTATATAAGTTATTTAATTTATATTTATCATAATTATTAACAAGTGTTTTTTCAATTTTTTTAATGGAAAGTTCAATTTTATATTTTAAATCTTCTTTTTTGTCATTATTTTTTTCTTCAATTAATTTATCATAATTTTTCTTGATTTCTTTAATTTCTTTTTTAGTATCAATAGAATTACTAGTAAAACATTCAAAATTCTTATTAAAATAATATAGTAAAGTTAATAATATAATAATAACAATTAACATCATTAATAATTCCATTTCTTTATATCTATTTTATTAATAGTTTTAATTCTTTAATTGCTTCAATAACGAGTCCCATTAAATTACCATAGGCGATATTAAGATATCCATTTTCATCTTTAAAGACGGCTTCAGGTAAAACATCTTGAACTTCTTGAGCGATTAATCCAGTTTCTTTATTAAGATTATCAAATTTATTATAAGTGATACCATTTAATTTTTGTATTTTTTCTAATGCATTTTCTATTTTAGAGATATTAGTTTTAATACGAATATCGGAAGAAGACATAACAGCACCATCAACTTTAATATTACCATAAACACGTAATTTATAATCTTGACTATCATCAATATAAGTAGTTATATTATTAATGGAAAGATTACTAGAGGATATAATAGAACCATCAAGATTAATAACAGGAAATTTATTATTATTAATATAATTAAAACTGAGAACATTACTAAAATTGGTAAAAGAGTTATTAAGATAATTACAGGAGAGTATGGAGGGGTCTTTGGTATTCCAAATACCGAAATTACCATTACTCATACCAACTTTATAAAGGGTATTAGTTCCTGAATAATGAATAAAACCAGAATTAGTAATAGATTTCATAGTAATAAAATTATCATTATTATAATAATTATTAATTTCGAATAGATTATTGGAAGAATAAATACTTGATCTATTTATAATAACACCACCATAATTAAGAACAGAGGGATTGAGGAAAAGATTGGAACTATTTAAAGAGATATTATTTTTATGGATATTGAAATTGCTATTAGTAAGATTACTATAAACAGAAGTTAAGGTATTATTACCCGTTTTACTATAAATATCACCAGTAAAATAGATATCTTTTATATTTAAGGAACCATTAGTATTTAAATTACCATTACTATCGAGAGAAAGTAATTTATTATTATCGAGATGAATTTCATAATTATTATTATAACTATAAATTTTATGAGGAGGAGAATATTTAGAATTGATATAATTTTTTAGAATTAGATGTGGTTGATATTTACCTATCATAATAGCCATAGGAATTAATAATTTTTCATTAGGGAAAGTATAGATATCATAATAATTATTTTTGGTGATAGTTAAAATAACATTTTTAACATTAATATTATTAATTTCGATTGGAAATATTTTTTGAATGATATTAGATGATAATTTAGTAGTAATAATAGAATTGGTGCTAGCATCAATAGGTAAGGAAGGATTACCAAGAATAGAAGTGGTTAAAAATCGATTACTATTATTTAAAATAAGATTACTATTTTGGATGGTTATGGTATCTAATTGATTAGTATAATTATTAAAGAAATTTTTGGGAATAATAATTTCATTTTTATAATTATAATTATAGATAATATTAGTATCTACAGCATCGAGAATAATATCAGTATGTGGGAAATAGTAAATTTTATTGGTAGTATTAAAATAATAATTGCTATTATTACTATTAATAATGAATTGACTATTAAGGGTTTTAATATTATAATCGGCAGATAAATTATTTTTGATGTTAAGAATGGTTCGAATAGTAATATTGGAATATCTATTAAATTCATAATTAGAATAATAATTGGAACTTTCAATAATACTATTAATTTGTATTTGATCGGATTCTTTAGTTCTAGGAATCTTATAATTCAAATCAAGTTTAATACCATCAATATTATAATTATAAGGGATGATATTAGAAGTTTTAATAGAAACTGTGATATTAGGATTATAACTTTTGAGGGTAGGAATAATAGAAATCAATTTATCATTAATATTAACATTATCTAAATATTTAAAATCACTAATAATATCATTTATAGTAAAATTAAAATTAAATAATTTTGAATTATTATAAATGAAATTACAATTATTAATATTATAATTAACTAAAGGATTATTATTAACATCAACAGTAGGTAAATTAGAATCATCAATTTTATAAATTAATCTTGAAATATTATTATCAAAATTATCATCATAAGTATCATAATGATAATCATTAGTTATAGATTTTAGATTACTAAAGAAATTATTAATATATCCAGTAGTTTCAAATGATTTTGCAGTTGAATAATCATTATAATAAAAATTGGTAAATTCGGAACAACTATTATTTAAAGAAGCATTAAAATTAAAGGAACTATTATTATTACTGGAAAAATCATATTTATTAAAAATAAAATTGCCATTACTGGTTATATTAAATAAACTATTACTATTATATGATAAGTCAAATTTATTATCTAAGGAAACCGTCCAATTATTATTACTATTATCATTATTATTAATAAAACCGATTTTAACAGGTTTAGAGTTATTAGTTAATTTTAATAAATAATCAAAATCATCATTAATATTAACAGCTGTATCATTATTTTCAATAGAAGTAGAAGTATAGAATGTTTTATTACCAATATTAATTTGGTTTTTTTCATCTTTATTAATACAAGTAATGAATGGTTTTTTATTATTAGCGGAAATATCAAAAATGGTTTTATCATCATAACCCTTAACTGCTAATTGAACTTTATTTTTAATAGTTCCTGCATCACTATCATCAGCTAAAATACCTAATTCAATAATAGCAATATCAGGTCTTGCGGTATAATTTTTAAAAGATTTATTATAAAATTTGGTAATGACGGGTGGTAGAGTTTCATTAAAATAATCTTTATTATTATAGATAAAGACGGGAGAATTATTGGTGTCAATTTCAGTATTATTAATTTTAGTAAAAATCCAATCATCTTTAAAGAAACCAAAAACAGTAGATTTATTAACTAAAATACCAGTTTTATTGGCAATTATAGAGACATCATTTAAATTATCACTATAAATATTATTATGAGTTCGTGGTATTTCTTTCATCATAACAGGATTAGAGAAACTACCAACAATAATACCATTAATATTATAAGTAGAATTTTCACCAATTAAATTAAGATTTCCTTGAATATCAACATTACCTTTAATGGAAACAGTAGTATTTTTATTATAATTAAAATCAACTTGTGGATTATTAATATCAATAAAATATTTTTTATTAATATCATTATAATAAAAGTTCATACAACTATGAGTGGGATTAATTGAATTATCGGTATAACCAATTTGAAAAACACCTGGTATATTATCTTTATTTTTATGATTTTTATAAATGAACCATTTATAATTATTTCTATTGTAAATAGGGATAGGCATATCATAATCACAAAAATCTATACCGGTATATAAGGAATCATTATTAAAACCACCACCCCTAATACCTCTATAAAGTCTAAGAATAGTATTATTATTAAGATTAGTATTAATATTTCTAATTTGGAGAGGAATGGGATAATTATTATTAGTTTGGATTACACCAATACCAATATTATTATAAATGGAGGAGATATTATGATTGGGATAATCTTGAAAAGATGATAATTTATAATCACCTTGATAATAGCCATCATATGAATTAATGGCACCAGTTAAATTAAGAGTTTTTTTATTATTATAAGTTTGATTATCATATAAATTAATATCAAGATTATTAACAGATAAAACAGAAGAATTATTATTAAGATAAATATAATTTAATTTATATTCATTATTATTTTTTTTGATGAAATAATCAGTACAGGTTAAATCACCAATGATATCAAGTGTTTTATTGGGTAAATTGGTATTAATACCAATTCTATTATTTTCCATAATGGCTAAGGTGGGAGTTAAAGTTTTGAAACCGTGACAACCATCTTTATCTTTGCCGGGATAAAAATAGATATTATGCCATCTAATATTTTTCTGAGTAAGAAAGATTAAACTATTATCAAGATTACCATTTAAATTATTAAGAACAGAATGACCTATATAAACTTTACTGCTATCTGAAGTAATACCAGATAAATCATTCATATAAATTTCAAATCGTTCATTTTTTCTTTTTATGATATTAAATTGGTGTTCGTATTCATCAATAGAATAAACACCGGTTCCTAATCTACCGGTGATATTAAAATTGGATCCATAATCAAAATTTAGACCATTTTTAGCATATTCTAGATTGGAGGTATTAACTCTATAACCATTAATAAATAGGTCATTGGAAACATTCAAACTTTTATTAATACTAATATCATCATTAAAAATAGCATTATGATTAAAATAGACCATTTTATTAAATGTCGCTTCACCATTAATCGTAGTTTTACAGGCTTTAAATGTATCAGTAGTTAAGGAATCTTTAATAATTGCGGAACTATTAACTGTTAAAAGGAAATTGGAGGTTTCCTTACCGATATTAACATTAGAATTAAATGTAAATTCTGCTTTAGAGAAATCACCACCTCTAATTTGATTAGCATCCAGAGTTAAACCATTTTTCCTTATATAAATATTATCAAGATGGATATTAGAATTGAGGAAATAATCATACATATAGATATTACTGGCATATAGGATACCATTAACATATAATTGTGGATTAACAATATTATTATTATGATTAATTTGAATATCACAATGATTCTTATTAATATTAACAGTTCTATTGATATCGATAGACATTTCAGGGAAATTGCAAGTTTCATTATAAATGGGTAATCCCATACCATTGGAATAAAGATTATTTAATTGTGTGGAATGTTTAGAGATATGGAATTCTAGTGGCATACCATAAGTAGTTGTGATATTAGCGGGTGTATTTTGATTATAACCTAACATACCGAAACAGAATTTGGAGGGTTCAAAGTCATTATTAATATTATTATAAATGGCAAATTGGATATTACTGGCAAAACCATTGGGACTATCACTAATTTTAAGAGGATGAAAATTGGAATAGGTGGAAGCATAATTACCAATGGATACATAAGAAGGAGTATAAATAACTTTATTATAACTATTGGGATAACCAGAATAAAATAGAAGATTGGAATTAACAGAATTTATTAATTTAATTAAATATTCATTGGTAATAGAATTATCGAGAGTAATATTTTCAAATTCAAAATTTTTAGCAATAATTTTACCTTTACAGACAATATTATTATTAACTAATAAACCTGCATTAGTATCTCTCATTTCTCGTCTGGTTGCATTAATACCAACACCATTATTATTAACAATCATATTATATTCGGTATCAATTGTGCTTTCAGGAGTAATATTATTTCTTTGACCTACAACGAGATATTCATTAAGTTTCAAATCTAATTTATGTAGATTATTGATATTTATAAGTCCAACCCCAATATTTTCAATATAAATCTGGTTAGTATCCATTATTATTATCTTATATAATTGATTTTATTATTTAAGTCTTTAATTGCCTCAATTAAATATCCGATAATAGAAAGATAATTAACTTTTTTATAACCATTAATATCTGTTTCGACTATATCTGGTAATATTTTTTCAATTTCTTGAGCTATAACTCCAATTTCGGGTTTATTATTGGAATTATTAATATAATTAAAGGAAACACCTCTACATTTAAGAATTTTATCAAGTGCATCATTAATAGTAGTAATATTAGTTTTTATTTTTTCATCAGAAGTAGTTAAAATACTACCTGTTATACCAATATTACCATAAATATTTAATGGATATTCTGAAATCATAGGGAATCTACTAGTATGTAAAAAGTTGATAATTCTTTATATTTTGTATTTTCTTAAACCATTCATTTTTGCTACAAATATATTCATTATTTGTAACATATCTTTTATTAACTCTTCTTCTGGTTC
>Ga0247841_10005627_pt1 | contig 20075 bp, 18 predicted proteins | sample LaCruzMarch2015__2_FD_192410 | JGI IMG/M metagenome (GOLD analysis project Ga0247841, IMG submission 192410) | Freshwater microbial communities from meromictic Lake La Cruz, Castile-La Mancha, Spain - LaCruzMarch2015_18m | ecosystem: Environmental > Aquatic > Freshwater > Lake | place: Spain... | reverse complement strand
TCCAGCAAGTTCTCCTTCAAGCTTTTTAACATTCTTATTTAAATTAAATTTAGTCCACGCTCTTGCTTTTGTTCCTTTCATTTGTTCAATTTTAGTTTTAACTAATTTCTCACTATCATCTAATTTCTTAACTTGAGATTCAATATTTTTTATCATTTCATCATATTCATCTACTTGGATAATATTTACTTGATCAGTTGGATCAATAGCAGGAGTTCCTGGTGTGCCTGGTGTTGCAGGAGTGCCTGGAGTTGCAGGAACTGCTGGAGTTCCTGGTGTACCTGGAATAGCAGGTGTACCTGGAGTGCCAGGTATAACAATTGGAGGAGTACCAACAGTACCTGGAACATAAATAAATTTCTTTGCTTGATAGCTTACTAATTTATTCTTTAAACTCAAAGTATTTGGAGGGAATCCTCCTCCTCCAGTGTGTGTTCCTTTCTCAATATATTCTGTTAAAATACTTACTTCTCCTTTTGATAAATTCTTAAATGCATTTGGATCAAAAGTTCCACCTGGACTTATTCTTGTTAAAATATCATCAAACTCAGCTTCAACAGATGGGAATGCTACATTTGTTACTGGTGAAGTAATTGTCCCAACAACTGGTTTATGATAAGTGTATATTCCAGTTCCATTCATATAAGTTAAATGATTTGCAAGTTGTCTTTCAAGACCAGGAACTGCTTCTGCTCCAGTTGCTGCAATTGGATTATAGCTTGCAGGTGTGCCTGGGGTGCCTGGAATTGTAATAGGAGCTGTTGCAGGAACTGCAGGAGTACCTGGAGTTCCAGGAATTGCAGGTGTACCTGGAGTTCCAGGGATTGCAGGAGTACCTGGTGTTGGTGGGATTGCTGGAGTACCAGGTGTTGGTGGAATTATTGCTGCTGTTGCAATATCCTCACTATATAATGCAGTTGTAGTATTACTTAATGGAGTTGAATTCCACATTCTCTTTCCATCAAAACCACCAGCAGTTAATGAACTTATTCCTGCTGCGCCTGGAGTTAGTGCATCATTTACTCCACCAATTATTCCACTAAATAAAGAACCTATCCAATCAACTGATGATTCAACAACATGTGCATCATCTCCAAGCAACCATCCTAATAAATATTTATCTATTGCTTGACTAATACTCATATTTGTGGATGTATTTACAAATATACTTAATGCAGGAATACCACATCCAATCCCACAATCAATTAAAATATCTTTTGCCCATTTTGCTTGACCTAAAACTGGTATCCATGCAATTATTGCATCAGCAGCAACTACACATGCCCCACAAGCAACCATACATGCCCCACCATACACTCCAGCATTTTTTACTGCTTTTGTAAGTCTTGCATCTTTTTCTGCTTTCTGAGTATCAAGTGTACATCCAGCTTGCTTGTAATCAAAGAACAATGATGCTTCTGGATATGCTTTATTAAATTTAGATAAAGTTTCACAGAATGTTTCTGTGTTTGTTGTATTATAACTTTTATTCCAATCAACTAATGCATAATATGTGTATGGAATATCAACTGGTTTCTTTTCAATTTTTGCAATAGTGTTTTCAGCATGCTTTAAGATCTCAATTGGAGGAACCCCACATGTTGTAAGCTTAATCTTTGCAATTGCTTGTCTTTGTGTATTAAGTTTTCCTGAATCCACATAAATGCTTTTTGCAGTAATAACTATATCCTTATCCACAAATTGATTAATCTCAGGAACTGTTGGTGCAAAGCACACAGTAAAGTTTGCATCAAGCCCTTTTTCAAGCTCAAGTGTTAAGTTATTATCATATCTATTTCCATTATACTTGAAATAAACTTGTAGATTTGGTGGTGCTGCATAATTAATTTTAATAGTTTCAGATATTCCAGATGAGATATTATAATCTGTACAACTTTCATTAGTTGTTATCTTCATGAGCTTATCATTTGATGGATTAAACTTTAATTCTCCAGCAGCAATTAATTTCAAGATAAGTAAGCTATCTCCATTTTCACTAACACAAATGTCAGCCATATCTTGCTTTGATAAAAAGTTACCAATAACTCTTGTAGCATCAGAGATTACATTTTCAGGAAGCTTCTTTTTATTATCAATTGCATATCTATCATTAATATTTATTTCAATAGTTTCTGGTTGTGGTGCAGTAACGACTGTATTATCAAGATAGTAAATTTTTGCAAGAGCATCTGGGTTTTCAGTAACTGCTCCAATCTTGATATCAAGTTTATTATTCTTTGATGAAAGAGAAGTTGTTTTTGCATATCTTAATTCATCATTGAATATATTCTTTGCAACACCCTTTCCAACATTTTCATCTCCAGTAAATACAGTAAGCCAAGTATTTAATGGTTTTGCTTTACTTAACTTTCTATCCCAAGGCATGTAATTTAAGAAGTTTTCAACCTTCTTATCACATTGAGATGTTTCTTTATAGTCTTCAATTAATACAAAGTAATATGCTCTATCAGGGAATAAGTTTTCATAATCGGTTGCAATTACTCCATCAATTGTAACCTTATATCTTCCACATCCTTTAAATCCTGAGCTTAGCATTATTTTATTTCCAGATGCGTATGCACCATATACATCTGTAGGCATCTTATCAAATGGACTTAATTCAACCATGTAATTTTTAAATGAATAATTTGATTTCAAAAGTATTTCATGTAGTAAGTCCGCACTAATTACATCATTCTGTAAATAGAATGTAAATGAGCTTGGTGGGCTTTTAATGTTTCCTAAATTTGAAACTGCACAATAACCTTTACTTGCTGTGCTTGTACACCCTGTACTAATTACTTTATTTGAATATTGAGCTGAAATGGATTTAACATTTAAAGATAATTCATCTATTTTCTTTAATATTAATTCTGTTGCAAGGTATGCATCACAATATCCATTTTGTCCAGTACATTCTGTGTTTGCAACAATTGGGAAAGTTAATGTTCTAACTTCATCAACCTTACCACAAACAGGAACTTCTGCACTTGTTGATTGTTCCATATCAATTAACTCATCTTTATTTTCTGAATTAATTGTAATTGATGTTAAGATTGGTTCTGATTTAGCATATTGTCCAGAGGTTGCAAGTTGTCCAATAATGTTTACAGGCATTAATGGTGAACCCCCAAAGTTATTTGCAGTTAATCTTAATGCATATGTTGCAGTTCCGTTAACAGGAATTGCAGAACCCATAATGTTTCCAGATACAGGGTAAAGCATTAATGGATTATTACCAAATGTTTGAGTATAAAGATTATTACTTTTATCTATTCCTCTAATAATTATTGGTTCAGCACATGCATTTGTTAAAGTTACGTTTCTAGTTTTTGTTTCTCCAACATTTAAAGTATAATCAAGCTTGTTTGGAGCAACCTTAATACAGTTAGGAGAAGATATTACAAAATAAATATTTACTTTTGTTGTAATTGGACTTTTAATTCCAGCTGCTTTTCCAGTAATAGTGTAATACATATCATCTATTGTTCTTGCATTAATCTTTACTTGGAATTTTAAATCAATAGGTATTTCTTTACCAGGTAATAATACAGCAACCTCTCTTGGATATTCAGTAACTCCAATATTAGCTGAAACTATTTCTGGATATTTACTTAATTGTATATCTGTTATTGGAATTTTTCCAAGATTTCTAATCATGAATCTACTTGAAGTTATTCCTGCTTCTTGTTCATTCATTTGAGAGATTGGAATATAGATTACTTGTGGAGCAACCCATAAGGCTTTTGAAACATCAACTAAAGAAACATTTAAAGTTGTATTTGCAACTGTGTAGTATGGATTTCTCCAAATTATTTCATAATTGTATGTTTTAATTTGTTTTCTTGCTTCTGGATTTTTAATATTAATTGTATATTCTGTTTCTTCTCCTGGAAGAATTGTAATTTGAGTTAAACCAATATCAAGCTTATTGTTTGAACTTGATTTTATTGATTTAAGTTCAGGAGTAATTATTAATGTTTTATCACAATTATTTTGGATAAGTACTGGGAAATTATTTTCAGCATCAGCTTCAAGTCCAACATATGTGTCTATCTTGTTTGGTGTTATAACTAAACAATTATTTGCTTGAAGACCTCTAATAACTCTAACATTTATTAATTTAGAAACTTGTCTATTTCCAAATAATCCATAGATAGGTATCTTTCCACTAGCTGTTTTAAATGTAGACTCTTTTGAAACCATTGCGGTTGCAATGAATTCTCCATCTCCTCTTTTTGCAAATCCAACAGGACCTACAACATCAACAGTTAATGTATCAACTGGATCTGTCCAAATTACGTTACCAATTGTTACACTTGAAATAACAAAATCACTTGTATTTTTTAATTTAAAAGTTACTGAATCACTAATGTCTTCAGTTCCAAGATTTAAAACAATTTCACTTGGGCCTGTAAGAATTGCATCATCTGCAACTACAAGCTCTCTTGAATAGGGAGCATATCCATGTGCGCTCACAGTAACAATAATTTTATTAACAACAAACTTATTAGTGATATTATATTTACCATTCTTTCCATTTACTTTACTTCCTTTAATTGAAGTAATGAACTGTCCTTTATCATCATTGATTGTTATAAGTGCATTTTCAATTGGAGTTCCAGTTGCAGAATCATAAACCTCAATGTTTAATGAATCTCCATAAGGAAGAACAACATCTGGATTAAATACAACTCTTAACTCACGTCTATCAAATATATTAAAACTAATTTTTTCTGTTCTAGCATTTATTCCTCCACCAGAATATTTGAAATTCACATATGATACTCCAAGTGCTTTTGTAACAAAGAAGAAATAAACTTTCTTTCTTACTCCACCTTCAAGAACAATCTTATCTTTTGTTATTGTAAATTCATTTGCGTTTTCAATACCATAATTAGATGGGAAAACTAAACTATCACCTGCAGAAATAAATGAAATTATTGGTAAGGTTGTAGATGTTTCTGCATTAATTACAACTTCTCTATTCTTTTCTGAAAATAAATTTAATTCAACTGCATAAATATCATTAGTTAAACCAAAAAATTCATCTTTAGTATATTTAATTAAATTTGAATCTATAAATTCATAAGAAACACATAAATCATTTACACAATCTAAAGGAACATCAAATAAATTCACTTCAACTTCCTTTGTGTCTGAATAAAGTGCTTGCTTTCTTGAGTTTGAAAATGTTTGTCCAAGAGTATCGTCTTTTGGATCTCTAAAATAACTTCTATCAATTAAATTCCAAGCTCTATACTTGAATTTTAATTTATAATTAACAAGCTCTGTTGCTTTAACTCTAACCTTAACTTGCTTTGATGAAATAGATTGCTTATCTTTCCATTCCATTTCAAGCCACTTATTAATTTCTCCTTCTGTTCCTTGATTAATAATATCTGTACTTTGATTTCCTGGTGCTGGTTCAGGATTGTATGTTGTTGAATATTTAAATCTTGTTGAGTCTGATTGGAAACCAGTAATTCCATAAGTCATGTTTTCTGAATCTGTTTCTGAATCTTCACCAGCTCTAACATGTATTCCACCAGCTGTTGCTCCTTCAGGAAAGATTACATCAAAGACAAGGAAATAATCTTTATCAATAGCAATGTAATTTACTTTTTCTCCTCTATCATTTAAGATTCCAGTAAATTCAATAACAGGATAATTGCCAATGGTTTTTGGTTTAATTGTTAAAGAAAGTAAGCTTCCTTCTCCTGCAGAAAGACTAGCTGTAGTTCTGTTCCCATTAACATCTGTGTAATCAACTATATAATCATTATAACCTTTTGTTTCAAACATTACTCCATCTGTATTAACATCTGCATCATAAAGAACAATTCCATCTTTGCTTGTTATGGTTACATGTCCATCAGTTATTCTTGATCCATCTTGATTTAATAAATCAAGAGATAATATTTTAGATGCATCATTAATTACAAAAATTAATTTATTTTCCTTAGTCTTAGTGATTGTAATATATTCATAATCATTAATGTCTCCTACTCTTGCAAGAACTAAGTATTGTGAATCTATTTTTAATGGATAAGAAATTCCTCCTTGCATGTCCACAAGTAATTCTTCTCCATATGGAACTTCAAGTCCACTAACAACTTCATATAATCTTATTCTTGCGTTTGTTACAGGTAAATTTTTACCATCAACAACAAACACATAAAGCAAAGCACTATTATCAACTGTAATTCTTTCAAGTTTCATTTCAATTTCATTAACATTTTTTAAAGAAACTAAAGTGTTTGCACAAAAATAATTATCTGCACATGCAACAACATAAACATCTGAATCAACAACAAGACCAGAGAATGAAATGCTTCCTGCAAAATCAGAAGTATTAGAATCTATTTTTTGTCCATTCGGTGTGTAAAGAGAAACAATAGCATTTGAGATTGGAAGAACATCAGTTTTACTTATAACCTTAACTGCAAGGTTTGTTCCACCAAGTGGAAGAGTAACTGTGTATGATTCTTCATCATTTAAAATTCTATAAGATTTATTTTCATCACTTGTAACTGTTCTATAACCTTCTTTTGAAACTGTGTAAGTAATTGTTTCTCCAAGATCGATTGCTAGAAGAGCTTTTCCATTAGCAGTAATTGCTTCATCTATTAATGTTCCTTGTAAATTAAATATTTTTACAATAGCGTCAGATAATGGTTGATTATCTTTATCTACAACAATAAATGAAACTCTACTTTTTCCTTCAAAGAGTGCTGTTGATACACTAAGCTTAACTTCTTGAGTAATCATATCTTCATTTAATTGAAAGTTTTCAATCTTACTATCTTGATACTTATCAGCTGAAATTATTAATGTAATATTTTTATTTTGAGGAACTCCTAAAGTTAGATTGTATGCTGAATCCATGACTCCAGAAACTTCTTCCTCTTGTCCGTTAACAGTATATCTTGCAATAGCTGTTGCATTTGCAATTATTTTATTTGTTTGAGAATCAAGAACTCTAAGTCTTAATGTTCCAGGAACAACAACTTCATCAAACACAATTGTTATAATTTGATTTTTAGAATTAATTAAAACTTCTTGATAATTATCTTGCTCGCCATCTTTAATAGCTGTAATCTTATATGTTTTTCCAACCTTTAGTTTTAATTTTAAAACATCTCCATTATTTATATTTTGAGAGAAAGAAGAACCACTCTTTAGATCCTTAAATGTAACATCAACATCTTGAAGAGCAACTCCATTTGGATCTTGGATAACAAAACTAATATTCATGCTTGAACTAAGTCCAAACACAAGTAAGAAAATAATTAAAAGAAGAATTACAAGAAGAATAGATCCTACAAGTGCAAAAGAAGGTATACCTTTACTTTCAAGATATTCATTAAGCTTGTTTAAAGGAATTCCTATTCCAGAGACCCAAGCAGAAAATTTATTGTATCCATCTTCAGCTCTTTTATATACTTTTGAAAAAAAGTTTTTGTTCTCAGTATCTGAGGTTGCATCTACCTTTGTCTTTACCATATTTTTTCTTCTCTTTTATTTCCATTTAAGAATAAATATTATATTTTCATTAATATATAATATAGTTATATTTATATATCTTATCTAAATTGTGAAAGATAATAAATATACTAGAAACAAAAAGATATTTAAATATTAACTTTTTACAATTAAGTGGGTAATTTGCTAAATTTTGAAAAAAATAAGAAAAAATAAAGAGTTAATAACTCCTTATTTTGAATTTGAAACTCTTACTATTGCAACTATTGAAACAATCAATGCTGCAGGTCCAATAAATTGAACTAAGTTTACAATTATTGATCTTAACATTCCACCAATAACTGGCATTGCATTAAGTGATGTGCTCATAGCAACAAGTGAGATTGCAGCAAGTAAGAACAAAGAAATGTTTTTATCATCAACATTTAGTAATCCAACAAGAACACCTAAGATCATCAATACTATTGCAACCCAAGTTATATTTGTTAAAGATGGGATTATACCAAAGATGATTGCTATTAATATTCCTGCAAGAAAAGAAAATGCACCGAATTTTTGTAATTGCATAATTTTCTACCCCCTGATAATTAATTAAATATTATTTTTATTTATTAATATTACTCACAAAAAGTTTATAAATGAGAGTTTACTTGACTAATTTATTTTTTCTTTTCTTTTTACTATTCATCAATTTAATGTTTTCAATAAATTGAGTGCTTAATTTATCACAAGACTTAAAATCATTGCATTCCCAGCAACCATTATATCCTTTTTTTATGCAACATCTTCTTATCTTACAATCTGGGGATCCACCACCTTCTTTGCAAAATTTATTACAATGAAGAGAAATTAACAAATCAAGTTCAGAATTAAATGATTTTGATAAACATTTTATCTTCCCACAAATATGTTTGTTTTCAAGTTCTTTCTTTAAATTCATTGCTGCACCAGACACGCTCATCTTATAGCATTTCGGGCAATATAAACTACAATAAGCAATCAATTTATTATCTTGTTTTGTCATGATTAATATTAACTAGAAAATATTTAAAAAGAGTTTGATAACTTTTATTTAAAATTAACTTAATCCAGAAACAGTTACTGGAGTTGAACTATTATCTGTTGTCCCATCTCCAAGTTGACCATAACTATTATATCCCCAACATTTTATTGTATCATCAGCTAATACTGCACAAGAATGATCGTCTCCTAAATCAATTTGAGTTGCAGTTGAGATTCCAGAAACTGTTACAGGAGTTGAACTATTATCTGTAGTTCCATCTCCTAATTGACCCTTATCATTTGCACCCCAGCATTTGATTGTGCTATTTGCTAATAATGCACATGAATGAGTACCACCTGAACTTATTTGAGTTGCAGTAGAAATACCTAGAACACTAATAAAAGTTGTGCTACTTGTTGTTGTTCCATCACCTAATTGACCAATATAATTTGCACCCGAACATTTGACTGTACTATCTGCTAGTAATGCGCAAGAAAAATTAGCACCAGCACTTACTTGAGTTGCAGTAGAAATTCCAGTAACACTTACAGGAGATGTAGTTCCTGTTGTTGTGCCATCACCAAGTGCACCCATGTAATTTGCTCCCCAACATTTCATAGTACTATCTGCAAGTAATGCACAAGCATGATGCATTCCTGAACTAACTTGTGTAGCAGTTGTTATTCCAGTAACACTTGCAGGAGATAATTGATTAGAAGTTGTACCATTACCAAGTCTACTAAAACCATCCATAGGGTTACCAGTATTAGCATATCCCCAACACTGTGCAATTCCATCTGCTAATACAGCACAAGTATTACCATAAGTTCCTCTATCGATTTGAGTTGCAGTTGATATTCCAGAAACTGCAACAGGAGTTGAACTATCATTATATGTGCCATCACCTAACGGATTTGATCCCCAACACTTAATTGTATCATCACTTAATAATGCACAAGTACTAAAACTACCAGCACTTATTTGAGAAGGGGAAGTTATTCCAGAAACAGTTACTGGAGTTAAACTATCAGTAGTTGTTCCATCTCCAAGTTGACCATAATCATTATTACCCCAACATTTCATAGTTCCATCTCCTAATGATGCACAAGAAAATTCATTACCTAAACTTACTTCAGGAGATAAAGCTGGAGTCAGACTTTCATTGTAATCAGAACAGGATGAAGGATTGTATGGAGCAGAAACTATAACATCAATATACTCATTTTCATCTGTATATAATTGTAAAGTAAACTTACCACTTGGTAAACAATTTAAAGTTATAGAATTTAAATCATTTGCAGAAATTGTTATTGCTGGAGATAAAGAAGTATAAGTATTTAAGAAAGAATAATTTTCTGAAGATGTAACCTTATAACCAACTATGTTAAGATCTTTAGTATTATCCGTGTTTTCTAAAATAATTTTGTTAGATGCAGGATATATTTCTTTTACTGGAATATAAATACTAGATTCTTTTGAATTTGTTACGATCTTATCTGCAACAGACACTGATGTTGTAAAGTTTTTACCCCAAGTAAATAAAACTGCAACTAAACCAACAGCTATTACAATTAAAAGAATTGTTGCGATTAATGCAGAAACTGATTTCTCATGTCTATACATCATATTTAGTCAAATATAGATGAGTAATTAAATTTAAAAATGTTTGTAAAAGAATAAGTGGCAGAAAAGAAGAAGGGTTCAATTACACCTTCGTTCTTTTGTTTTTTATATTTTTAATCCTTGTTTCTTTTTTTTGGCAGAAAAAAAGAAGGAAAAGAAAGATATTTTTTAATTGTTTTAGAGGGGGTTTAATAGGTAATCTATTACTCTATTTCACAATAAAATATACCTTCCTTCCTGCTTGTATTTTTGTTAAGTAGTTGTCTCTTGTAAGTTTGTTAAGTCTCTGTGATGCAGCATTTGTTCCTTTGTAATTGAAATGTTCTTGAATACCTTCAGCATCAACCTTTCCTTTCTCTCTTATGTATGATATTATCTTGTCATCAACTTCTGGAAGAATATTATAACCTTCATTCTTCTTCTCTTCTCTTTCTTTAAGAAGAGTACTTAATGACTCATACTTCTCTTGCATATCTATTAGAATCTGATTTGTTTTCTTTCTTTCAGATAATAATTGATGCATGATTACTGATAAGATTAAAGGATCTGCAAACTTTTCTTGGATTTGGATAATATCATTCAAACCCAACTCCTTAGAATCGTTTCCAAGAAGTAATTCCATGATCTCTTGTTTTGATTTACTTTGAATATAATCATTTTGTGTCATAGTATATCATGATTATGTCATGACGTTATTAAAAAGAGATCGCTTTAAGATAGCTTAAAAAAAGAAGGTTTTGGTTTGAAAATCAAACCAAAAGATAAGGTAATTAGACATAACTATAGGGGGAGTTAGCTAAAAACCAATTGATAATATATATAGGAGTAAGGATTTATTAAAGAATGCACTTTGGAAATCAAATCAAGAGTACGAAAAAGAAGAAATAAACTAAAATTAGAACATTCTACCTTCTCTTCTTTGTCCTTTTAGTCCAAAAATCTTAGTTCTTTCAAAGATGTTTGTCATGATTCTCTCTATCTCGTTCTCCTTAAGTCTTGATCTTATGTCTGCTTCAACGAGTGGAGCAGGGTAAACATACTGCTTATTGTGAGAAGAAACGCAAGAAAGAGTAGAAACCACCTTTTCTGTGTATTCTTTGAGAGATAATCCATACTCTGGAAAGAAAATAAACTCTAAACGAAGAGGATAATCAAAATCTGAGACCTTTAAGTAAACAACATATAGATTCTTTGTAATATCTTCTGGAAAATCCCTTAAGATTGGATGATCCTTAGCTTTCTTACTATAAAGCATGATTCCTGTTCTTTCACCTTTAAGAAGAAGAGAAGAAATAAGATTTGAATCATAAATTACGTTATCAACCTTCTTTTCAATAATATCTTCATCATTTATAAAATTAAAGAACCTATCAGCTCTACAATCTTCAATAACTCCAACAAGGAAAACTTTCTTTTTTCTTGCAAGATCATAAAGATTAAAGAACTTATTTAAAAGATAATTATAATCATCATATAACTTTGATTCTTTTCCTGGTCTTGTTATATATTGAGGAATAATTGAACCATCAAGAAGAAGGAAGTCAAGATCTTGTTTAGATTGTCCAAGAATTTCAGTAGAAAGAGATAATTCTTTATTTAATCGCAAGATAGATGTATTATAAAGAACTTCTTCAATCTCAAGAGCAGATGTTGTAAGATAAGGTTTAGCAAGATTATATGCAAGTGGGAAATATTTTGTAGAAGATAGTTTATTATCCTTATAAGAAAAGATAACTCCTACCTCTTTAATTATAGTAATAGATCCAAAGTTAAGTGATTTTGAACAAAAACCAGAATCAACTCCAGCAATCTTAAGATTATTTGAAGAAAGAGGATTAATCTTTTCAATAATCATTTCATCCTTATTAAATGGATTTTCTTTCTTTCTAAGATTTGTTTTTTTAATCTCATTAACAATAACTTGGTTTCTCTTTGTTGTTTTTTCAATTAATTCAACAATTTCTAAAATTTCATTTCTTCCTTGCATTAACATCTTTCTTTTTCTTTTTTTTAACTTTAAATTCTTTTTCAAAACCCGCTTCTTTTAAAAATTGATCAAAAGGGATACATTCTCCTCTTTCAAAAGCTTTTTCAGCTTCTTCACATTCTTTAAGATCTTCAAGCAATTGTAATTTTCTTAATTCCTTATCTATTACTTTTAAAAAAAATAAGTTCCAATCTTTCTTTGAATGTTTTTTCATAAAAGAATACATTCGATTTGGAACATTAATTTTAATTTGAGCCATCTAATTATCACATCTTTAATTGTTTATACCATCTTTCATAATCTTTGTGTTTGCCAATAAAATAAATTTTAATTAATTTTTCATCTTCAAATACTTTATATCCTATCCTGTATTGTCCAACCTCTTCAACAAAGAAATTACATCCATATTCAAGATGCCGTCTTTGTTTATCTTCTTCTAATCTATTTAATTTCTTCCAAATTCTTTCTCTTATATCTTTAGATAACGTGTCTAGTACATCATATACATCTGGATTTATAATTATATTATACAATTAATCATCTTTTTGAAATTTTTTAAGCTCAGGGTACCTTTTAGCCATATCATCCAATGTATTCCACTTAATATTAACTTTTTTATCAATATCTTTTAAAACAGCAAGCATCATTTTTTTATCTTCTTCAGTATCATTTTCAATATTATTTGAAAATTCTCTTGTGTTTTCTTTATGCAATTCAATAAGGCTCAATCTTATTGCTTCTGCACTACTATTCACATAACCTTGACCTAATAAATCATTTACTATTTCTTTTTGCTTATTTTTAAGTTCAATTACCATTTCACTCATTTTTTATCTTTCCCTTTCTTTTTTTTTACAGATGTTTTCTTAACAATATATTTAATTTTAGTTTTAGGTGATGAAATTATAGCTGGTTTCTTTTCATCATAAGTATATTTTGTTTTTGTTGGATTACATAGATATTTTTTATATAATACTAATAGCCCAGCTCTAACAACATCTGCCTTTGTTTTATAATATCCATTCTTAACATAATAATCTAAAATTTCATCATGCTTTTTATCAAATCTTACATGTACCTTTACCATAATAACTCTCCAAAAATAAGCTATAATAAAACTAGATTCAAACTATTTATAAAGGTATTGATAAGGGATATAATTGGGATAGGCAAAAAAATAGAGAAAAAGAGAAAAGCAATTACATTGCTTCAAGTCTTTTTATTCTTTCTTCAATTGGTGGATGTGTTGAAAAAAGATTCCAAAAGCTTTTTTTCTTAAAAGGATTTGAAATGTAAAGGTGTGCTGTTCCTTCGCTTGCTGCTTTTACTGGTGTGCTTGCTTTATCTATCTTCCTTAAAGCATTTGCAAGACCTAAAGGATATCTTGTAAGCCTAGCACCAGATGCATCAGCTAAATATTCTCTTTTTCTTGAAATTGAGAATTGAACAAGCATAGCAAAGATTGGAGCTAAGATAATAAATACAAGTGCTACTGCAATAATAATCCAATTAGAGTTTCCTCTATCGTCTCCACCAGAAACTGCACCAAAAAGAATACCTCTTAGAGCAAAATCAGAAATGATTGAAACAAATCCAAAAAGAATTGAAACAATAGTCATAACCTTAATATCTCTATTTGCAACATGTGATAATTCATGAGCAATTACTCCTTCAAGCTCTTCTCTATTCATGATTTGTAAAAGTCCGCTTGTTACTGCAATTGATGCTTTTTCTGGATTTCTTCCAGTTGCAAATGCATTTGGTGAAGGGTCATTAATAATATATACTTTAGGTTTTGGAATACCTGCTGCGATTGCAAGTCCTTCAACTGTATTATGAAGATGTAGGTATTTAGTTGGATCAGCAAGAACTGCTCCTGTTGACCAGAGAACCATTTTATCTCCTGCATAGTAACCAATTAGGCCATAGATAATAGCAATAACTCCTGCAATAGTTAAGATACCATAACCTGCAAAAGAGAAGATTGCTTTAAGTGCGATAGCTATTAAGAAGATAAGTCCAAAGAAGAGAAGAAATAATAAGTATGTTTTAAAATTATTATTTCTAATTTCGTTATGAAAGTCTATTCTTTCTATTTTTCCTGTAGGAGAAGCTGAAGCTTCAGTTGTAGATTTAGATTTAGTTTTATTATCAACCATATTCAATCACATAAATTATATTTTAAATTGTATAATAATAGAAGAACAAAGATAATTTAAAGATATTCATCTGACCTTTCACAGATTATAATTTATCTGCTCTTTTGTAAATAAATTCAATAAATTTTTCTTTTTTAGTAGATTTATTCCAAGAATCATATAATAACCTTAATTTATCTTCTAATTCGCAAGAATTCTTATTTTCTGGATATCTATAATTAGGATATTTTTCCTTACTATATCCTGCTTTATACATCACAATATTTGTTATTGTATCAGTAAATGTTTCACTAAAATAATTATTTGAAAATTGATTTTTAAGTTTAGGTCTTATATTTTTATACACACAGTTATTGCTGTTGATTGTGTGTATCAATTCATGTGTAATTAATGCAAAAATATGTTCCTTATGCTTTGGTATAGAATTTAGATTATTTGTAGAAATATAAAAGGAATATTTTGTTGCAGAACCCCCAAAACCAATTCTAGTGTTTACTCCAAACAAACTCAAATTTGCGTTAGTTGGTGTGTAGAGTTTACTTAATTCAATAAATATATTTTTTGCAACTTTAGTTTTATAATCTAACAATAAATTATACAATTCAGTTTCAATCTGTTTGTTCGATTTAGTTTTGATGATTTTTTTAAGAGAAACCAATGTTTTTTTCTGTTCAATAGTTAGTTTTTGATTCAATACAAGTTTATCAATTAAATCTCTATAATCAAAAGTTATATTAATAATTTGATTCCAATCATTGTTAATTTGACCAAGTAAAGTAAGTAATCCATCAAATCCATAAGTTGTGCCATATTTTATGGTTCTTAAAATATTATCATTCCCAAAACAAGCTAGTCTTAATTCATTTGTTGGTTTTATAATTTTCAAATCTATATCCATTTTCATTTAATCACATTTTTTCTTTTCTTTCTTTTTACCCAATCTTTTCTTAGTAATGCATAAATATAATCATCATATGTTTTTCCATTATATATTGCTGAATCTCTCTTTATTCCTTCTTTTTTAAATCCAGTTTTTACTAGTATCCTTTTTGAACCAATATTTGGAGCAGCATATCCTGCTTCAATCCTATTAAGATAAGTATTTGAATAAATCCAATCAAGGTATGCAGATACAGCTTCTGTTCCAAATCCTTTATTCCAATAAGGATATGCAATCTCATAACAAATTTCAGTTTTCTTTGAAATATAGTTAATCCAATTTGTAGCAACTGAACCAATTAACTTATTATTGTATATTATTAAAAAATAAAATCCTCTTTGTTTTCTCCAGTCCTTAATTCTATTTTTAAAAAACTTAGAAAGATTTTTTTTTGTTAATGGCTTACCAAGAGAATCATATTTCCACATTCGTTTATCTGATAACATCAATATATATTCATCAATGTACTTAAGGTTTGGTTTAATTAGTAATAATCTTTCAGTCTTAATTGATTTATATCTATAACCTTTAATAAATGTCTTTATCTTATCGGTCATATGTTATATACAAGAATAATTATGTTTAAATATACTTTTATTATAGAATAAATTAGATGATAAGGTAAAGAGAGAAAGATATGGTTAAAATAGAATACATGATAAATAAGGAAGAAGATATAGCTAATTGGCTAAACTTTATTAATCATCCAATTACATATGGTAGAAATAGATTAGATGATTATTCAAAAGAATTTAAAGATTCAGTAATTGGAAAAACAAAGGAAGAACAAATAAAAGTAATAAACGAAACCATAAAACCACTTTATACTAAAGAATATATAGATAGATTTGAAATAAGATTTAAAAACAAGATTGATAAGCAAAAGGATGAGATAATAAAGAGATTAGAAAAGATTCATTCTAGAAAGTTTCCTGTTGAATATATAATAAACAAATATACAACATTCAATTGTTGTCCATATCAATATAAACCAGATAAAGATTGGTTTGGAATCTTTTTTTCAAAAGAAGTACTTGAAATTGAAATAGAATTAAATGTATTTGTTCACGAGCTTATGCACTTATTCTTTCACACTTATTTTGATAAGACATGCATGAAAAAAGGATTAAATAAAGAACAAACTCAAGATCTTAAAGAAGCAGTAACAATTATAATAAATTCAGAATTTAAAGATATTGTTGAACAAGAAGATAAAGGATACAAAATTCACAGAGAACTAAGAAACCAAATTAGCAAAATTTGGAAGAAAGATAAAAACTTTGATAACTTAATAAATGAGATGTGTGAATATATTTTAAAACACACAACTAAACACAAGAATACATAATGTCAAAAATAGATATTCTTTTTACTTTTTGTTTATTTTTAATATGTTTATTATAATATGCTATTGGGCAAAAACCATATCCTTGATTATTTTCTAAAGTTAGATCTACATACGTATTTTCATAAATAAAACCATTCCTTTCATTTAATCTTTTTATATGCTCTTCTGATTTTATAAATACAGCAAATAATCTTTTGTATCCTTGTTTTTTTGCGTACTTTTTAGAAAATTTAATAATTTCACTACCAATTCCTTTACATCTATATTTTGGTAGTACCCCCATAAATTCAAGACCAAAAAATCTATGATATTCAGTTGTAAATCCAAGTATAAAATATCCAATAGGTTTATTTGTTATTAAATCATAAATATAAAAATTTGTAAGATCTATACTACTATCAGAGAATCCACAAAATGAAGATAAAGGTGTATCCTTAACTATTAATTGATGTATTTTTTTCCAATTGTGTTTTCCAGGATCTTTAGTTATTTTAATATTAAGTTTATTATTAACTATAGTGTTTAATACAGATAATGATATTTTCGTGGTATATACATTATTATTTGCAACTAATTTAAAATAAGAAAGAATAGGAATTAAATAATCAGATTTAATTTTATTTGATTTAATATTAAGTAAATAATTTGGATTTATTTTTAATTCTATTTTTTTAATATCTGGAATTAGTTTGTCTCCTATTTTAATAAATCCAAGTTTTAAAAGAAAAGAGACAATACTATTATCACTTTTTAAATTAAGTTCATAAATTAGTTTGAATTTTGTAAGAAATAAAGCTGTGTGTATTAATTTGGTTCCAATCTTGAAATATCTAAAATCTTTCTGAATATAGATGTCTTTAATAATCCAATCCGTAGAATTTGTTTTTTGAAAAATACAATGACCTATATTATTATCATTATATTTTACTATGATACTAATTTTATTTTTAGTACTCTTTATAAATAATGGATAAACATTTAATACCATAATAAATCCCTTAAACAATTATTGTAAGATATTATTTAATCAATCTTTATCGTATCTCCATCCTTGTATATTTTTGTGGCATTATCTATTAACTTACAAGGGATATTTGCTTCTCTACAAAATATAGAAACGTGACTTAAAAGACTTCCTTCTTCAACAATTATTCCCTTAACAGTAAATAGATGGGATAATAATTTTTGATCAAGCTCTTTTGTAACAACTACCTTATTAGAAATTGCTTTTCCAGGGATATTTTTTACTGAATCTATAATAATAACAATTCCTTCTATCTGTCCTTCAGAAATTGTTTTTATCATTTAAATACCACACATCTTTTTTAAGAAAGAATAAGTACTTATTATTTGTTTTTCCTTATCTTCATCAGAAATATCTTCTGGAATTGATTTTACATCCTTTGTGTCAAGTATTATATCCTTTTTATCTATTGTCTTATCTATTCCTAGATTAGATAATATTTTATCCACAGTATATTTTATTTTTTCTGCATCATCTTTAAACTCAAGATGTTTTGGTTGAGTTGGAAGCGTACCATAAAATCTATGATTAGTTAAAAAACCTGGTTTTCTATTATGTCCAGTCATAAGATATACTGGTTTTTCATTCATATAACAAGAAAAAATAAACTTACCAGTAGGTAAATTATATTCTTTATAAAATAAATCATTAATTGTATAAACATTGAATCCAAAACCTCTAAATATAGGATATTCTATATCTGTATTTATTTCTGCCCATAAAATATATTTCTTAAATGAATTAAAATCAGTTACTTCACTTAAATTTAATTCTTTTAAGTAAGTTAGATCAAGAGATTCTTTTAAGGTTGGGTCTCTTCTTCTTGAAATTAGTTCATCAAGAACTAAATTATATATATCACTAGGTGTTTCAAACTTTCTAAAAGATAATAATTGTAAAATCTGAGCAAGCATAACTTCGTGATAAGTACTTATGTTTTGCTTGATAGCTGAAAATATGTCTTCTCTAAACTTATAAAGATTAGGAAAAACATAAACTGAGCTTATTGGATATTGATCCTTAACACCATAGATATTTAGATCAATAAATGAGGTTGCGAGTTCATATAGGATAGTTTCTTTAAGTTCAGGATAGTTTATATCATTCATTAGATATTATATGTGTTGAATGGTTTAAATAAATATGGGTATACACAAAAATAATTTAAGACTGTTTTATATATGCATCTTCTATCAATTCAATATAATCTTTTGCTTATTTTTAAATTTTTTCAAAGCACTTTCGATTCTTCTTAACGGAATCCCAACTTCTCTACAAAATATAGCAGCATGGGACATGTAGCTCCCTGTTTCAACAATTACTCCATTAGAATTAAAAATTAAAGGTAAGAGATTAATAGGCAAACTATCAATTACAATAACCTTATTATGAACCATTTTGGCATTAATTTTATTATCCTTATATGATAAAATAATAATTTCGCCTTCTATCCTTCCATTACTGAATATATCCTCTTTCATAATTATTCAATTTTACTTATTAAAAATTTATAAGTCTTATTTATTAATTTTCTTTTTTCTTCTTTAGTTAACAATTTTAGTTCTTTATTAATTGGAATTATTATTGTATTAGATATATTGATTTTAATATTTAAATTTCTAAGAATACACTTTATTACATATTTAATTCTTTCATTATCTGATTTATATATTTTAAATTGTGGTTTTTTAGGTAATATTCCATAGAATTTATAATCACTTAATTGCCCTTCTTTTGAGTTATGTCCAGTCATTAAATATTTTGGTTTTTTAATCATCTTACAAGAATACATAAATCTATTTCCATTCAATTCATATTCCTTATAAAATCGATCTTCTTTTGTATATATATTAAACCCAAATCCTCTAAAGATAGGATAATTAATATCGGTATTTATTTCAGCATATAATACATATTTTTTACATTCATGTTTAGAAATATCTATTTCAGATAATTTATTTGGTTTATATTTTTTAAGTTCCAAAGATTTAGAAATAGTTGGATCTTTTCTTCTTATAATCAATTCATTAAGTATATTATTAATTAATTTATTTGGAGGGTCCATTGGTTTATAAAATAACATCTGAAGAGTTTGAATTAATTTAATCTCTGAATATTTTTTGTAATCCTTAGATATTTGCGATATTATTTGAAACCTATATTTAGCTAGATTTGGGAAAACATAAAATGCATTGATTGGATATTGATCATTTATTCCTTTATCATTTATTTCCCAAAAGTCAGTTGCTAATTTTTTCAATAACTTTAGTTTATATTCTTTATCCATATTAATCTACATTGATAAATTACTATTAAATACTATCTACTATTTTAAAATCATCAAAATATAAATTATAAAATTTATGCAATCCTTGACAATTTGATTTAGATTTACATTTTATGCATTTTTGCATATAATACCTCTTATTATCTAGGCTTTGTACAATGCCATCAATAGTAAGTAATTTTGCATCCCAATCCAAATCATTATTTTTATTGTGCTTTA
>Ga0247841_10005625_pt1 | contig 20087 bp, 10 predicted proteins | sample LaCruzMarch2015__2_FD_192410 | JGI IMG/M metagenome (GOLD analysis project Ga0247841, IMG submission 192410) | Freshwater microbial communities from meromictic Lake La Cruz, Castile-La Mancha, Spain - LaCruzMarch2015_18m | ecosystem: Environmental > Aquatic > Freshwater > Lake | place: Spain... | reverse complement strand
TTTTAAGCCTACTTCGTCCCGTACTGCGGAGAGAGAGGGATTTGAACCCTCGATACCTTGCGGTATACGCGCTTTCCAAGCGCGCGCAATCGACCACTATGCGACCTCTCCTCTAAGACTCACTTAATAAATGGGTCTTAAATATTAATGCTAATCTTTATTTTACTCTTTATTTTAATTTTTTCGCAATTAATGATTTCAAGCCTTCGATACTATCGCCATTGGAATCAACGTAATCTTCATAAGGGCGAGCACCGGGAATCATCTCGTCATCAATAAAAATAGTCGGAGCGCCAATAACGTTATACCCTGAGGCTTCGCTATTTAACTTCTCTATTTTTGCTGATTTTGTTTGATTAGTCAAGCAGCTTGAAAATATATTCTTATCCAAACCAACTTGCTCCGCATATTTCCCAAAATCGGTCACCGCTAAACTTGTATTCTTTGTTTTGGCAAATAAAAGAGCGCGCATCTGTATCCATTTATTCTCATCACCGGCGCATTCAACCGCCAGAGCGGCTTCCTTGGCTAAAACTGATTCCTTAGAAATAAAGGGACGGAAAATAATTGCTAATTGAGATGGCATTTCCGCATAAAGTTTATCTAAAGTATCCGCTAGTCTTGCGCTATACAAATTCGAAGTATCTTCGTAAACAAATATTTTTAGAGGGGCGTCTTTAGAACCCAATATCTTGTCGTCAGAATTAAGACTCGGAATTTTATAAGCGACATAACTTTGCGCCTTCGCGTTAGTCACGGGTAAATTTTCAAATAGTTTACTTGTCTCTAGTGGAGAATCATTTTTTCGGGCTCGGCAAGCGAGCATGATTAAAAAAATGACTAATAAAACGACAACGAGAGCGATTAAGTATTTAAGATTTTTTTTACTTTTTTTCATAATATTTTATAAATATTTTATATTTTATTTAATTATCTATAAGGGGGGATTTGCTATAATTATCAATGATGTGGGGGCCGGTTATGGTAACAAAATTAAACTTAACAATTAGTTTTTCGGGGTTCGAACCCCCGCGGCTCCACATCCGTTAACGTGCGCATTGACCTAGAAAATATTTTTTGCTATGATAAATGTATTGTTAAGTTTAGTTTTACTATTCCTGTTGCCGTGATAAAAACTCGGAAAGTCTCCCTTATGGGGAGATTTTTTGTAGAATTTTATTTTTCCAAAACACTAACTATTTTAAATAGTCTTCCCTCTTTTAAACGCGGGGCAATAAACTGCGCGCCCACCGGCATCTGGTTCCCAACGCTCGTCTCAACCGTTCCCGCTGGAACAGAAATGGCTGGTAGGCCAGCGAGTGAGGCGCCGGTTACAAAAATATCTTCCATATACATCGCTAAGGGATCATCAACTTGCTCACCGATTTTAAAAGCCGGATGCGGCGAAGTCGGCGTCAATAGAATATCAACCGTTTGAAAAACTTTATTAAAATCTTCAATAATTAAAGTGCGCACGGCCTGTGCTTTTTTATAATAAGCATCATAGTAGCCAGCGCTTAAGGCGTAAGTGCCTAACATGACTCGACGCTTCACTTCCGGACCGAAGCCCGAGCCGCGGTTAGCTTTATAAAAATCCTGCAAATTATCGGCTTCATTTTTCGCGAGCCCCCAGCCAATACCATCGAAGCGCGCTAAATTAGAACTAATTTCTGAAGGCGTAATAATATAATAAACTGGAATGCCGTATTCGGTATAGGGCAAACTTACTTCCACTATTTCCGCGCCGGCGGCTTCTAATTTTGAAACCACTTCTTTTAAACAAAGCGCGATTTCTTTCTTAATTTCTTTTAAGAAATATTCTTTCGGCAAACCGACTTTAATCCCTTTAAGCGATTTGCTTCCTTTAAGCGAATGACTATTTTCAATCATTTTTTCATAAGCTTCAATCGCTTCCGGCGCGCTAGTTGCATCTAAGTTATCACGACCGGCAATTGTTTTAAGAACTAAAGCGGCGTCATAAGCGGTTTTAGCCAGCGGTCCAATAACATCAGTCGAAGAAGTCATAGACAGCAAACCAAAGCGCGAAACACGCCCGTAGCTCGGCTTTAGACCATATATACCACAGAAGCTCGCGGGTTGCCGGATAGAGCCTCCCGTATCTGATCCAATGGCGAATAGACACATATTTGAGACCACTCCGGCGGCTGAACCACCCGAGGAACCACCCGGCACACGCTTTAAGTCGAGCGGATTTTTTGTTGTGCCGTAGGCGGAATTTTCCGTCGAAGCGCCATGAGCGAATTCATCTAAATTAGTTTTACCAAGTAATATTGCACCGGCTTCTTTTAATTTTTTTATGACCGTGGCGTCATATGGCGCGATATAATTTTCTAAAATTTTTGAGGCGGCCGTCGTTCTTATTCCCTTCGTCATGATATTATCTTTGCACAAATACGGAATGCCTAACAAGAGGCCACTTTCGCCATTTTTTATTCTCACATCGGCAGCTTTTGCTTCGGCGCGGGCCGAGTCTTCGCAAATCGTCAAAACGGCATTAATTTCGGGATTAAGTTTTTTTATTTGCGCTAAACAGGCTTCGGTTAATTCTAAAGCGGAAATTTCTCCGGCCTCTAATTTAAGGCGCGCGTCTTTTATTGTTAGTTCGTTTAGATTCATATACAAATAACACTTATACACACTTATTTTTCAATCTTTATTAAATTTTTAGATTTTGTTTAGATTTTTTTTATTGTCACTTTGCTAAAATACTTTTTAGCGTGGGCCCAGGAGCGGCCTCCGAACCAAAATTAGCACTTGGTTTCCGGGGTTCAACTCCCCGTGGGTCCACACTTATAAAATTAATCTTGACTTCGACTATAAATTTGTTATAATAAAAATACAAGTGCTAATTTTGGTGGAAACCGCAACGGAACCAGAAGAATCTCCCTCATGGGGGGATTTTTTCGTTCACAAAACTCTTTTTACTTTAACTTGTCCGGATTCAATTTCGCCTTGCGCAAGCGCAGCTGCGACTTCTTCCCTATTCCAGTCATTTATTTCGTCGCTCCGCAAAACATCGGCTAAGCCACTTACCTGCGCCGTTGCTTCGATATTTTTCGTATCCACTTCATCTAAATGCTCAATATATTTTAAAATTGATCCGAGCTGCTCTCCGAATTTATTTTCTTCCGCCGTTGTCAATTTGATTCTTGATAACTCAGCAATATGTTTTATGTCTTCATGGCTTATGGGCATATTTTTTACATTTTTTTTATTTAATCATCTTCAAAAATTCGTCTTCTTCTAAAATTTTAATGCCTAATTTCTTGGCTTTTTCCAGCTTTGAACCGGGGGTTGCGCCGACAACTAAGTAGTTAGTTTCGCGCGTAATACTTTCCTTAATTTTCCCGCCCAATGATTTAATTCTATCTTTCGCGGCGTCACGTGTCAAACTCGTCATGGTTCCGGTTAAAACAAAACTTTGACCGGCTAATTTCGTGTTTTTCATCTCCGAACTGCTAAATTTAGCGACGCTTAGAGTTACGCCACTCGCGATAAATTTATTAAGTCCCTCAATATTATGAGCGCTACTCCAAAATTCATGAATACTACGCGCGACAATCGGGCCAACATCTTCTAATTTTTCTAAAGCGGCTAGATCTAACTTTTGAAAGGCGGATATTAATTCGACGATAGAAATATCCTCGCGCTCGATTATTTTTTTCGGGCTTTTTATTTTATTTAGCTCCAAACTTGATTTAATTAATTTTGACTCTGCTTTGACTAGCTCCGAACTTGATTTAATTAATTCGGGCGTTAATTTACTCGCCAAAAGTTGCGCGGTTTCTTCGCCCACATGGCGAATTCCTAAACCATAAATAAATCTCTCCAAACTTAAAACGCGTCGGGAGTTAATCATCGCAATAACATTATCTGCTTTTTTTTCGGCGAATCTTTCCAAGCTTAAAAGCTCATCTTTTTTTAATGAATATAAATCAGCCGCTTCTTTAATTAATCCCTCGGTTAAAAACTGCTCAATTAATTTCGGCCCGAGTCCTTCCAAATCGGCTGCACCCTTGGAAACAAAGTGAATTATTCCGCGCAAATTAACGGCATAGCATTTTTTATTTAAACAACGATACGCGACTTCAGCGCCAATTTTTTCGACTCGTCCGCCGCACATCGGACACTCTCGTGGCGCCTCTATCTTTTTTTCTTTACCGCTTCGTAAATTTTTCAATACGGAAATTACTTTGGGAATAACGTCACCCGAGCGCTCAATAATCACAGTATCGCCCAAGCGCAAATCCAGACGTTTAATTTCATCAAAGTTATGCAGCGTTGAACGGCTAATCGTCGCTCCGCCAACTTTCACCGGCTCAAGCAGAGCGGTTGGCGTCAAAGCACCGGTCCGTCCGACCTGCCAAATGATATTATTTATTTTCGTCGTTGCTTGTTCGGCCGAAAATTTATAGGCCATCATATAGCGCGGCGCTTTTCCGACAATACCCAAAACCAGCCACATTTTTAAATCATTTATTTTTACAACCGTACCATCAATTTCAAAAGGGAGTGACTCGCGCTTCTTTTCTATTTCCCGGTAGAATAAAAAAACTTCTTCCAAGTTTTTGCAAATGCGATTATAATACAAAGTTTTTAGTCCGAGTAAACCGGCGAGTTTATCGGCTTGATTGCGACGAGAGATTATTTCCCCGCGAGCATATGGTTTACTAGCAGCGCCTGGGCCGGATTCGGTCAGTAATAAATCATAAGCATAAAATTCTAATTTTCTTTCCGCGCTTATTTTTGAGTTCAGCTGGCGAATTGAACCGGCGACCGCGTTACGCGTATTGGCGAGTAAGGCCTTCCCTTCTTTAGCATATTTTTTATTGAGTTCGGCGAAAACATATTTGCTCATGATCGCTTCGCCACGAATTTCTATAATTCCTCCGTTCACCAGGGCGAGAATTTTTGCTATTTCTATCCCAGAAAAACCAAGGACACTTAATTCTTTTTCACTTGGCACTCGCAATTTTAAAGGAATACTATTTATGGTTTTAATATTCCCCGTAACTTCTTCCCCGACTTTTCCGTCGCCCCGCGTCGCACCGTTAATAAGCAAACCGTTTTCGTATTTTAAATTTATGGCTAAACCGTCTAATTTTAATTCACAGTAATATTCCGCTCCTAATTTTCGCTTTAAATAATTATCGTTTCTTTCTTCCCAGGAGCGCATATCCGACTCGCTAAAAGCATCAAACAAAGAAATCATTGGTTGAGAATGAACTGATTTTTTAAATTTCGCGAGTGGTTTGCCAGATACACGCTGCGTCGGCGAGTCCGGCGTAATTAATTCTGGCCAGTCATTTTCGAGCCGAAATAATTCCATCTTCAAACTATCTAAAGCGGCCGGAGTAATCGTCTCCTTATCAAGCACACTAAAATTATAGCGATGAAAATCGATTTCCGCTTTTAGTTTATCAAGGCGATTTTTTGCTTCTGATTTAGTCATAATATTAATTTAGCGCTGGCGCATTACCCCTTTATTATAACATAAAAGCCCTGTTTTTAGCAGGGCTTTTTTCAGGAAAATAATTCAATTATTGAGCTGGGGTTGGGGCTGGCGCGCCTGGATTAGCGTTCTGGTTATTGGCGGCGGTTGCTTGGTTAATAAAAGCGACAATGTCATTTACGGTTTTCGTGTTTTGAGCAGAAACTTGCTCAAGTTGATTTAGGGCCACGCCAATATTATTTAAGCGGGCAGTAAATTGCCAAAAAATCATGACCATACCACCCAAGATTAACCCAATTACCAAAGGGAAAATTAATTCTCTTTTCATAATGTTATTATTATTATTTATATTATTTAATTTATTGATTAGTCTGGGCATTTTGTTGAGAGTTAGCATTAAAGAAATTAACAATCGCCGTTATTTTTGCCGAGTCTTCCGAAATAACAGTTTGCACAGCCATAATTTTCTTCTCTTGACGATTCAAGGTCACGTAAAAAAACGCAAACAAAGCTATTAGTAGCACCATCGCAATAATGGTCACTAATGGTCCGATAAATGATTTTTTCATATTGAAACAATTACTCAAACAAGAAGACTTAGCGCCAACTCATTTGGAGTTTAATTTTAATCTTATTTTAATTATAGCAATTTCAGGAAATAGGGTCAAGAAATAAGATTGAGATGTAAAGGTCGAGAAACAAGTTCGAGAAACAAGTTTGAGGAAATAAAAAACCCCTGGTCGCAAGATCAGGGGTTTAAAAAAAGAGCAAAAAATATGACTTACAAAGTATTCGTTTATCTAGTCAGCACCATTTTTTTGGTGATGAAGAAGTTGTCGACTTGTAAGCGATAGGTATAGATGCCGGTTGGTAAATCACCGGCGTTAAATATGACATTATAGGTACCGGGGTACAATTCTTTACTCAGTAAAGTATTCAGTTCTTTACCAAGCAAGTTATACACCTTCAAGGATACATATCCGCCCTTAATGAGAGTAAAGGAAATAGTTGAATTGCCAAAGAAAGGGTTGGGATAGTTTTGGGCTAAGGTTGCGCTGGGTGAGTTTTCGGGGTCGTCGATACCGATTGACTTATCAATTTTGATTATGAAAGCATGGGCGACATTTTCCTGGCCATCAGTTGCAATCACTTCAAATTGTTCAATAATCGGCTCATTCGATTGATATTGAAATAAACCGCTTATCGAATCAATTTGGGCATTCGCGCTCAAAGAAGATAAGTGATATCTAAGAGAATCTCCGTCCGGGTCTTGCGCCTGAAACTGGAAAGTAATTAAGTTCCCTGTTTTGGCGCGCAAAGTATCAGTCGGTATACTCGTAAAATACGGCGGATTATTATAGACATTGACTGTATCCTCAATTGAAAAAGTGATTTTTTTTCTTTTGAGGACTGAGGTGCAGGTTTTGATGAATAAATTCTCACTACTAGGGGGTGTTAGATGAAAAGCAGCTGGATAAGAATAAAAATTTCTCGTTACAATTGTCGTATCTGGCAAATCAATAACTTGGCCCACAATACGTTTAGGCGTACCAAGAAACTTTATATAAGCTTCATTAACCGCTGTTTGCGCTGTCCGAGTATAGGAATAGATAACGCTATTATTTCCCATCGTATAAATAGACGAAACCGGATCAACAACTAGAAGTTCCAATGAGACAAGACTATTAGCCGTGACATAAGTGGTCAAATCTTCTATCAGCTGGTGATGACCGTTATGGTTATGGCGGGGTAGAAAAACAATATTATGACTATTATTTAAGCCGTCTCCCGTTAGACTAGAGGGCACGCTCTGATTATTAATTTTTTTTATCGTTACTAAATGAGTAAAATAAAAATAATCATTCATTTGATAATCAAATCGCCTGTCCCAGGAATCAGTGTAAACTGTGTCAACAAAGATATTATTTCTCTCATCAATATCATTGCCAGTTATCATCCCTTGAATATCAAGGTTTAGGCTTAAACTTGATTGATAGTCAAAATCTTCTTTTAAAAATCCACATGTCCATTGCCAAAAGTTAACATTATATAACCAATTATAAGTCATATAGAAATAACCGTTATCGGCGAAATCTTGACCCCAGGAATTTATGATTTTGAAGGCCTCCCTATTATCATCATATCCGACCACAATTACTGAGTGGCTACCAAGTATAGTAGTCTGCGACATGCCGGAATTCCAGCGATAAAACGGGTCGTCAGCGGTTACTTCATCAATTTCATTAAAAATTGGGATATGCATAGAAAAGCAAATTCCTTGGCTTAAAGAATCTTTTAAATTATTAAGCCAGCCAGACACCGACACAGAGTCGTGCGAACTTAACCAAATTTCACTGAAACTTTTTGACCGAAAATTAAAACCACTTTCTTTTGCCTCAAAATCGGGTAAATTTTCCTGATCAGTTTGCATAGGAAAATTAGAAGTAGTAGCACAGCCTTGTCTAGACATTAAGACAAAGGCTGAGATATTACCAGAATAATGACTAGTACTAGCAATTGTTTGGTTCCAGACAAAATCAGCCGAAAACTGATTCTCTGGCAAATTTGGGTTTCTCTGAAAATGCTTATTCCAAAGATATGACTTTAGATAATATATCAGGGAAAATTGGCTACAATTATTATGCCACTGATTTTCCGCTGGCGGAAACCAAGCCGAATTATCGACTGAGTCCGGACGAGTCTGTCCGAAACTAACTAGCGGGAAAAGGATCAAAAAATACAATAAGATCAATAATAATTTTTTCATGGTTTACCTCCTTGGTTTTTATTTTTTGGGTTATTTATTTAGTTTTTATTTGATTTTTAAAGGACATTAATATATCCCAAGACCCTTAAGGTCAGGATTATATTATAATATAATGAAGAATTTGTCAATATTTAAGATTACGGTAAATCGACGGGTGGTAGTACTTCGCCACCAATGGGGTCTTCTCCGCCCGGAGGCTTGTCACCGCAAGCGGCCATTGAACAATAATAATCACCCCCGGGATCAAGGCAGCAATATTCTTTTGGAAAACAACATAAACCAGTGACTCCGCATTGTTGATATGGTCCATCACAAACACCGGGGTTACAACAATTATCAGTACATCGGCTACCATAATTTACGGCATAACTCGGAGATTGCCAACTACAACTCCCCGCATTGTTACAACCCATTGGATAACCTTGCGGCCAGCCCGGGCTTGTACCGTCGCATTTATATGGAGAAGAAACTCCGCAATACATTGATGAATTAACGTTTTGTTGAGAACCATTCCACCATACTTTTCCACTAGCAACATAAAGGGTCGTGTTAGTTGTAGCGCCAAGGCAAGGATAAGAATAACCTTGGCATTTCTGATCCATTTTTGTATATGAGCAAGAACCATTAGCGGGATTACTATAAGTTGTGTTACAAACAGCGGAAGTTCCTAAGTAACCGCAACTTCCCGCATTATTGCAAAAATTACTTTTACAGGCGGTGATACTACCAGCGGCACCTGTGTCACAAACTCCCCACAGATCTTCACTTGCTGTTTGCACAACAGAATTTTCATTAGTGCCAGTGCATTTGCGACAGTTACCCAAATTATAAGTAGATAGTCTATATTGATGGGTAGTTGTATTACAACAGTCACCCGACGTACATTGCCAAGCCGTACAATCTGAATCTGCCATGTCAGTATAGCCGTCGCTGTCATTATCTGCTCCATCACCACATAAATATTGACAAGAACCAGTAGAACACCAACTTGCTTCATTGCCACTACAAGTAGCTAATGTGCATCTTGTGACAAAATTCGAGGTATCGCAAGTGCCACTGGTATTACAACCATAAATACTATTTTTAACTAATTGCAGGGAGCAAGTAGCGGCGCTCGAATAACATTTATAAGTACAATCAGCTGCTTGCCAAGCCGAACCATTCCAAACATTGCCAGCCGTGGGGGCGTTTTCAGTACAAGTTGAAGTTCTGCCGCTGCAAGATCCTTTGTCACAAGTATCATAATTTCCGGTTCTCTGACAAGCGCCAGCGGCATTCGTTCCGAGCACACATGCGCCACAAGCTGTGCCAGTGGCATAATCAGTACAACCACCCGTTGTGCCTGAGGCATAGGCCTGTACACAAATTCCACAAGTAGCAATTAAATTATCAACATAGCCAACATTTACAGTGCAAGTATAGTTACTGCAAGAGCCTGAACCATTGCAATACTTAGTAACATTACTATGATTTCTTAAGTATGCATAATTAGTTCCGGTTGGCGAAGGGGCACCGTAAACATAGGCATAATCAATAGAACTGCAACTGGCTGAGCCGCAAACAGTAGCCGGAGGAGAATTTAGGCAGCTACCATAAATATTTGCCCAAGCTTGGGTATTATTCGTGACAGCGAGAGCCTGACAGATAGCGTCGGCATCGGCGACAGAAACGCAAGAAGAACAGACCTTAACTCCAGTGCTATAAGTCGGCGTCGTTCCATAGGTGCAAGTAAGACAGTTATTTCTCGTATAGCGAGCTGAGGTACCGGACTTTTCATTCCAATACTCTGTCCCGCTACAAGTACCGTTAGCATTCGCCCAGGCTTGGTTATAATTTAAATTGATATAGTCAGTTGCTTTTTGATCGGCCGCCGCCTGAGAAGTACAGGAAGTATAAGCGGCATAAGCAACGGAGAACGTTGGATAAGAGCCAGTTTGACAGGCACCGCAATCATTTTTCTGTAAATTATTCCTTGATTGAGCAGCACTGTAATACTTTGTTCCGTTGCGAGTCGGGCCAGTTGCACCCGTGCAACCACTAATCCATTCGCACTCGTTATTGGGCGACATAGCGGTACTTGTGCCATATGAACAGGTGCCAGCATTATTAGTACAAGTTCCCGAACCATTACAAGTATTATTTACAGTGGCGGGGTAGTCATTAAAATAACAATTTGGGTTTGCAAAGTTATAGTAATCCGATGGACAGGCCGCTGTACCGCAGCCATAACCAGAAGCACGGTTTGAGCAGCTGCTTGAAGTTGATGCCGCAATATATCTACAAAGAACGCAAGTATCTATGTATGTGTCAGTATGGGGACTACAATCATAACTCGTACAAGCGCCCGCGTTACAATATACATTAGCGTTAGGATGAGATTCATAATAAATATTCGAACCGTCATTCCAATACTTATTATTTCCACTACAACCAGTAGTACTACAGTAGTTCCCCGTGTCATTAGAACAAGTGCCTAAACCAGTACTATCAGCCCAAGCTTGGGTATTAGCAGCATTAGCAGCATTCTGACAAAGAGTATTAGCAGCGGCTTTGGAGGTACAGGAAGAATAGGTGCCAGCGGCAATTGAATAAGCGGGGTAGTTACCAGTTTTGCAGAGACCGCAATTAGTTTTCTGATAATTCGCGGCTGAACAAGCGTCATTCCAGTATTGTGTTCCTGTTGGAGTTCCTGAAGTAGAGCCAGTACAACCAGACATAGTTTGGCAACTATTAGTAAGGGTTGATTGGATTGATTGGCTAGATGAACAACTAGCAACATTATTAGTACAAGTTCCCGAACCATTACAAGTATTATTTACAGTAGCGGGGTAGTCATTAAAATAACAATTTGGGTTTGCAAAGTTATAGTAATCCGATGGACAGGCAGGGGTCCCACAAACAGTGCCAGAAGCATAATTTGTACAGCCACCCGTGATACCTGAAGCATAGGCGTAGACGCAGGTTCCGCATGTAGCCAATGGAACATCTACATAACCAACATTTACAGTACAAGTATAACTACTGCAACTACCTGCGCTACAATAAACATCAACATCATTATGATCTCTTAAATAAGTATAATTGGTTCCGGTTGGAGAGGCGGTACCAGAAACCCAAGCATAATCTTTGGAACTACAACTAGTTATACCGCACCAGTTCCCCGAATCATTAGAACAAGTACCTAAAACAGTACTATTAGCCCAGGCTTGGGTATTAGCAGCGTTAGCGACGCCTTGGCAAATACTAGTGGCATCAGCCACAGAAACACAAGAATAACAAGAGTTAGCGCCAATTGTATATGCGGGCCAATTGCCAGTTTTACAGAGGCCGCAATTAGTTTTCTGATAATTACTTGCCGACACAGCATTACTCCAATATTGTGTACCCGTACAAGTGCCTAAACCAGTGCTATTAGCCCAGACTTGGGTATTACCGGCGTTAGCAGCATTCTGACAAAGAGTGTTAGCAGCGGCTTTAGAGGTACAGGAAGAATAGGTGTTAGCGGCAATTGTATATACTGGCCAATTACCAACCTGACAAGTGGGGCAATTAGTTTTCTGATAATTCGCGGCTGAACAAGCGTCATTCCAGTATTGTGTCCCCACAATAGTTCCAGCAGTAGAGCCGGTACAGCCAGACATAGATTGACAACCGTTAGTAAGGGTTGCATAAACAGTACAATTAGGTGAGCAGGTGCCAGCATTATTAGTGCAAGTGCCAGAGCCATTACAAGTATTATTTACAGTTGCGGGGTAATCACAAAAAGAGCAATTTGGATTTGCATAGCTATAGTAATCTGCCGGGCAAGCCGCTGTACCGCAAACAGTACCTGAACCATAGTTTGAGCAGCTGCTCGAATTTGATGCCGCAATATATCTACAACCAGTACAAGTATCCACGGGGTCATCAGAGTGAGGGGTGCAATCATAGTTGTTACATGTCCCAGCATTACAATAAACATTAGCGTTAGGATGATTTTCATAATAAATAGTTGTGCCATTATTCCAGTATTTATTTAGATAACTACAATTAGCAGAAGCACAATAATTCCCTGTTAAATTAGAACAAGTGCCTAAAGGAGTATTATTGGCCCAGTCTTGAGTATTGCCGGCGTTAGCAGCATTTTGACAAAGAGTATTGGCGGCTGCTTGAGAAGTGCAGGAAGAATAAGTATTGGCGGCGATTGAATAAACTGGCCAATTACCAGATTTACAAGTTCCGCAATTAGTTTTCTGGTAATTCGCAGCCGAGCAAGCCACGTTCCAATATTGCGTTCCTGTACAAGTACCGTTATTATTCGCCCAAGTTTGAGTATTTAAAACAATAAGGTCATCTTGGCATTTCTTATTAGCATCGGCTTTGGAAATACAGGAATAATAAGTATTAGCGGGGATAGAATAAACTGGCCAATTACCGACTTGGCAAGCAGGACAAGTTAATCTTTGATATAAATTAGACGAACAGGCGTCGTTCCAATATGGCCCTCCTGTCGGAGTTCCCGGAGTAGAGCCAGTACAACCGGACATGGTTTGGCAAAGGCCTAAAGTTGATTGAACGGTTGCGCTAGATGAACAACTGGCAACATTATTAGTACAGGTTCCCGAACCATTGCAGGTATTACTAACCGTGTCAGGATAATTATTGAAATAACAATTTGGGTTTGCATAGCTATAGTAATCTGCTGGGCAAGCGGCCGTTCCGCAACCCGTACCAGAAACATAATTTGTACAGCCACCCGTGATACCTGAGGCATAGGCATAGACGCAGGTTCCGCAAGTAGCCAATGGAACATCTACATAGCCAACATTTACAGTACAAGTATAACTACTGCAACTACCTGCGCTACAATAAACATCAACATCATTATGATCTCTTAAATAAGTATAATTGGTTCCGGTTGGAGAGGCGGTACCAGAAACCCAAGCATAATCTTTGGAACTACAACTAGTTATACCGCACCAGTTCCCCGAATCATTAGAACAAGTACCTAAAACAGTACTATTAGCCCAGGCTTGGGTATCACCAGCAACGGCTTGAGCCTGACAAATCGCATTAGCATCAGCCACAGAAACACAAGAAGAACATGAGCCAACCGCAGTAGTATAGGCAGGATAATTACCGGTTTTACAAGTACCACAATTAGTTTTCTGGAAGATGTTATATGACCCAGCTACAGTATTAAAATACTGACCACCAGTACAACCGCCGTTAGTATTCGCCCAGGTCTGGGTATAATTGGTATTAATGTAGTTAGTAGCGAGAGCATCAGCCGCCGCCTGAGAAGTGCAGGAAGTATAAGTACCAGCATTAACAATAAATTTTGGATAGGTGCCTGTTTGGCAAGTACCACAATTACTTTTCTGCAAATTAGATCTTTCTTGGTAGGCACTGCTATACTGTGTTCCTGTTGGAGTTCCTGGAGTAGAGCCAGTACAACCGGACATAGTTTGGCAACCGTTAGCGAGGGTTGCATAAACAGTACAATTAGGCGAACAGGTACCCACATTATTAGTGCAAGTGCCAGAGCCATTACAAGTATTATTTACAGTTGCGGGGTAATCACAGAAAGAGCAATTTGGGTTTGCATAGCTATAGTAATCTGCTGGACAGGCGGGGGTTCCGCAAATTGTACCGGAAGCATAATTTGTACAGCCACCCGTTATGCCTGAAGCATAGGCCTGCACACAGGTTCCGCAAGTAGCAATAAGACTATCGCCATAAGGACCGCAAGTATATTTATTACAACTACCAGAACCATTACAATAAGTTGTCACGTTATCGTAACTTCTCAAATAGGTATAGTTAGTCCCGGTTGGCGAGGCAGCACCAGAGACATAAGCATAATTATTTGAACTACAACTAGTCGTTCCGCAAACAGTGGTATCGACTTGGTTGGTGCAACCACCATTAGTATTTGCCCAGTCTTGGGTATCGCCAGCCACGGCCGCTGCTTGTGCCTTGGTATTAGCGTCAGCTATAGAGATACAGGAAGAAATGGTATTAATGGGAACAGTGAATATTGGAGTAGTCCCAGTCGTACACAGAGCACAATTATTTCTCGAATATATACCATATGACCCAGCCGTATTATTCCAATACTGTGTTCCCGTGCAAATACCATTAGAGTTCGCCCAAGCTTGAGTATTCAAAGCAACAACAGCATCCCAAGCTTTAGAGTTGGCATCAGCTTGCGAAATACAGGAAGAATAAGTATTAGCGGCAATTGTCGCCATTGGAGTTGAACCCACTTGGCAAGCAGCACAATCACTTCTAGTATAGGCGGATCTTGATTGCGCGACATTCCAATATTTCGCTCCGCTTCTGGTCGGTCCGGTTGAACCCGTACAGCCGGTAATAGTTTCGCATTCATTATTGGGTCTCATAGATTCAGAGGTACTATATGAGCAGGTGCCGACATTATTCGTACAGGTTCCAGAGCCATTACAGGTATTATTTACCGTTGCTGGATAGGTGTTATAGTAGCAAATCCCGCTAGACAAATTATAGAAACTGGCTGGGCAAGACGCTGTGCCACAAACTGTGCCAGAAATATAACTTGTGCAACCACCCGTTATGCCTGAAGCATAGGCCTGCACACAGGTTCCGCAAGTAGCAATAAGACTATCGCCATAAGGACCGCAAGTATATTTATTACAACTACCGGAACCATTACAATAAGTTGTCACGTTATCGTAACTTCTCAAATAAGTATAGTTAGTCCCGGTTGGCGAGGCAGCACCAGAGACATAAGCATAATTATTTGAACTACAACTAGTCGTTCCGCAAACAGTGGTATCGACTTGGTTGGTGCAACCACCATTAGTATTTGCCCAGTCTTGGGTATCGCCAGCCACGGCCGCTGCTTGAGCTTGAGTATTAGCGTCAGCTATAGAGATACAGGAAGAAATGGTATTAATGGGAACAGTGAATATTGGAGTAGTCCCAGTCGTACACAGAGCACAATTATTTTTTTGAAAGGCACTAGATGATCCCGCCACACTATTAAAAAATTGACCACCAGTACAAGTACCATTAGTATTCGCCCAAGCTTGGGTATTGGCAGCCACAGCGGCAGCGAGTGCTTGAGCATTAGCATCAGCTTGAGATGTGCAAGAAGAAAAAGTATTAGCCGCTACCGTATAGGTCGGCTTCGTGCCTGTCTGGCAAGCACCACAATTATTTCTAGTAAAATTTGAGGCTGATTGAGCTGTATTCCAATACTGTGTGCCAATAACTGTTCCTGGGGTAGAGCCTGTACAACCAGTAATGGATTGGCAAGCGCCAGCGGTTGCTTGAGCCGACTGAGTCGATGAGCAGGCGCCAGCAACACAGGAGCCGGAACTATTACAAGTATTTCCCACTGAAGCCGGATAATCATTAAAGTAGCAAGTTGAGCCGGATAAATTATAAAAATCAGCAGCACAGGTAGTCGTGCCACAAGCCGTAGCCGCCGGGTAATTAGTACATCCGGCTGCCGTCCCTGAAGCTTGTTGGCAAAGTCCGCAAGTACCAATCAAGGTATCACCAAAGACATTACAGGTATAATTGTTACAGCTACCAGAGCTATTACAATAAGTCGTGACACTACTATAGCTTCTCAAATAGGTGTAGTTTGTTCCTGTCGGCGATGCCGTTCCCGAAATCCAATAATTATTATTAGAACTACAACTCGTAGTTGAACAAGCGGTCGACGAATTATAATTTGTGCAACCCGCGGCGTCACCAGAAGCGTATTTACAAATATCACAAGTGCCAATCAAGGTGTCGCCATATGAATTACAAGTATAGTTACTACAATTCCCTGCTCCGTCGCAATATACTGTGACCGCATTATAATTTCTTCTATAAGTATAATTGGTTCCGCTTGGAGAGGCCGCTCCGGAAATATAATAATAATCCAATGAGTTACAATTAGTTGACGAGCAGGAAGCAGAGGCCGGTTTAAAAGATCCATTAGGAATATCGCAACAAACACCGGACGTGCATGCGGGCGGTGTACAAGCAATATTCTGAACTTCAGTCCCGGATTGGGGACCGCAAGCAACTCCGCCACATTCAGAAGCGAGGTTGAGAACTGTTTTTGTCCAATTCCTGCTTTGTCTTAACAGATTCGTTCCATATTGTCCGCATATTCCATCATTCGTCCAATCGCCAGCATAATTCGGGTCTGATAAAACACAATCTTGTTTAAATTTAGTCGGATCGCTATCAAGACAATCTAATTGAGTTTGTGAAAGAAGTAAACTTTTTCTCGTCAGACCGTTACCACAAGACGCTTCTCCGGCAGCAATTGTAAAAGAGGGATTTGTTTGGCCGACACCGGTTGTATACTTAGCATATCCATCGCCATCAGCGTCCACGGCACACAGAGTTCCCTTTACGACTGCTCCCCCGGGATTCGACGGTTTAACGATAATCAACTGACTCGTGATATCGCGACCGAAATAAATTTCTTTTTTGGGGTTCATTACTAGTTGCGCGCCCGAGTCAATCGTAATAGTTTTCCCCGCGCCGACCGTTAAATTTCCTTGATCGATTCCGTCTACCCCAGACATGATGCTGCAACTGCTATTAATTGAAAAATTACCAGTCGCGGTTGCCTCAAAACCGCAGGTATTTTTTGCCTGCGCAAAATTTATTTCAGTAAATAAGCCTTTTATCACGAAGGGACTTAGTACTAAAAAGCTAAAAAACAAAAGAACAATTATTGGCCTAACTGATTTAAGTTTTTTTAAAATCATAATTTGATTTTAGGACTAAGTTAACCTAATATTTGAAAATATTTATTATCTAATTTATATTATCTTTACAAAAAAATGAGCTAAAGCCTATAATTTTACTTGCTTACATTATATCATAGTAAACAAATTTATTACAAGGCATATCGCCCAATAACTAATATGTTGCTGAAAATAAAAAAGCACCTCTCGAAATTTAGTCAGAAAGGTGCTTTTTTTTGCTTATTTTGCTGTCATCATTCCGGACTCCTTCTCGTGTCCCGGGAGAGTACATTTGAATTCATATTCCCCTGCTTTCGGTGCATTAAAAACAGTCGATTTAGTTTCATTTACGCCAACTGACAAAGTCTCGGCCGCCACTGTCTTATCGGAGAAGCTAATATTATGAGCCTGGCCATCTTTCGACGTGATTGCAAGCGAAACCGGTAATTCGGCCACAACGGTAAATTTATTTGGCGTCAACACCCCTTCGTTGACATATAAACTTGCTCCTGGGATTCTATTTTCCTCTTGAGCTTTATCAACGACAGCGATTGGATTCGGTTTATTTGGTATATCGCTAACGATTAATTCTCCAGTTGCGCCATTGTCGGCAGTAAAAGAATATTGGCCAGTCTTAGCAGGTTTAAAAATAACTTTTTTTGATTCACCCGCAGCCACGCTTACCTTAGAAAGACCAACTTCTGGATCAGTGAAAACAATTTCATGTGCTTTATTGTCAGTTGAAACAAGGGTCAAAGTAGCGTCAGCCGGAAATTCGATCATAAATGACTTAGGCGTGACTGTACTATTACCAATTTCAAAGGTCGCATTCGCATTTGGCTTCACTGGTTCTTTTTTAATAGCCTCTGTTTGCAAAGCAATGGCTCCATCTTTACCTAGAGTTACGCTCTGCGCAGGTTGCGTTGACGAAGATTCTGTTGCTGGCTTCTGGCTGGTGGCAAAAATAATTATGATAATTATTACAATTACCGCCGCGCCACCCAGTAACAAAAATAGTTTGTTGTTATTATTGTTTGGCATAATGTTTTTCCGCCAGGCAAGTAATGCCTGATAGGCGGATTATTTTTTATTTATATATAAATTTATTAAATACTTAAAAATATCTATATTTTAATCATTTCAAAAAAAATTTTGCTTAATTTTATTATAGCACAAAAATCTTTAAGACGACAAGGTGGCTACTCCTTTCTAACACAAAAATACTTAAACATGATTTCTTCAATAAATGGAGAGTAAAACTTATTGCTCAAAGAAGGAAACACTACCCGCAAACGAAAGCTGTCAAAAAAATTCGGATAAGTTTGAAAAGCAAAATCTTGCCCCAAGGGCATCTCGCTCCAATTAACATTGTCGGCCGAAAATGACAACTTAACTTTATCCGCACTATACGCATCCACTTTAATTTGCGACAATTTTATTTCATTTAAAGAAATCAGCGGTTTATCGTCCGAAAAATATATTGGTAAAAAAGTTAAAATCCCGCCTGTTTCATTTTTAAAACCGCGATCAGTAAAATCATAGCCTGAGACAGCGGCGCCCTTTCTAAAAGCGGAAGAAAAAATTATCTCCGTGTCTTTAACTTCTTTTAATTTTAAACTAATTGATTCATCTTCTATTACTTGACCTTGGGTATTTTCACTTGTACTCATCGGCAAATCAAAAGCCACTTCTCCGGCGATGTCTTCCGTCCCATTCTGCCATAATTTAAGAATTCGGGAACGATTATTAGTTAAACTAAAAACATACCAATTAACACCTGAGCTATTTTTTGTTTTTATTACTTCAGCTTTAAAGCCTCCCTTCATGACTCTAATATCAAAAAATTTACTTATGTCAATTACTTTTTTATCTTGAAAGCGATAAGCCATCCCCTGATAAGCGCCGTAAACAACTAAAAAATCTTTATCTTCGCCTCCAAAGCCAAATACACCGAAATAATCCGAAACAATCGGATTGGGCAACTTTAATAAAGTAAATTTTTTGCCATCATACGAAAAAACTTCACCGCGATATTTTTCACCTTCTCGCAGAGTAAAACCGACAAGCCACTTGCTATCGAGCGCCGCAATTGAAACTGCTTTTAAATTAGCGGCTTTAATTTCAGTCGGTAGTTTTAATAAACGCTTATTATAGGAAATTTTAAAACCGTCTTGAGTCAAACAATTTTTTCCTAAGCAGCGCTCATCTCTATACGGACCATCAAAATCATTAAAATTATTAAAATATTCCAATTCTAAATTTTCGCCCTCATTCACAGAAATTGGATTGAAACTATAATCGGGCGAATACATAATTGAGGCTGCTTCACTATTTAAGTAAAGACTACTTTGGCTTGAGTCAATAAATCCTAAGCCAGAAAAGCTATCAAAAAAAATGTCAAAATCATCGGCATAAATTTCCTCGGGAACGATCGGCGCCTCGGTCTTTCGGATAAGCCAAGCTGAATCTCCACTATCAACTCGCTGAAAAATATATAACACGAGTGCAATGATACAAAGCACACAGAGCACTAAAAAAAGAACTAGGTCTTTTTTCGGGGAATAATTTAAGTATTTAGCTTTTCTTTTGGGCATAAAGTCCGCAGAGGATTGACTTTGATATTACTTTTTCTCCAAATTTTTAATTCTATTCTTTAATTTTTCTATTTCATTTTTCTGAGTTGAAATCTGAGTCTGCTGCTCTTTAATCGCTTCAATTAATGGCGCGACTAAGTTTCCGTATTGGATAGATAAATTATTCGCTGTGCCACCGACTAATTCCGGATAGACTTGTCTAACTTCTTGAGCGATTAAGCCCAAGCTTTCTTTGCCGTCTTTTTTCCAGTCGAAGGAGACGCCGCGTAATTTTAGTATCTTCTCTAGTGAATTATCTAAAGTTTTAATATTTGTCTTGAGGGTGCGGTCAGAGGAGTAATGGTAGGCAGCTGCAGTGACGTCGCCGGAAACGTAGAGTTTGGTGGTTGGGTTGGTCATGCCGATCCCGACGGAGCCATTCATAAATCCAACATTTTTTGTTAATAGATCAAAACTAAAGTTATTGCTTCCATCTCCAAGAGACCAAGTATTACCAGTATAACCCCTAAGAGTATCTATATATAAAGCTCCAC
>Ga0247841_10005621_pt1 | contig 20101 bp, 23 predicted proteins | sample LaCruzMarch2015__2_FD_192410 | JGI IMG/M metagenome (GOLD analysis project Ga0247841, IMG submission 192410) | Freshwater microbial communities from meromictic Lake La Cruz, Castile-La Mancha, Spain - LaCruzMarch2015_18m | ecosystem: Environmental > Aquatic > Freshwater > Lake | place: Spain... | reverse complement strand
AGAAAGCTTAAATATGATGTTCGATTCGTTTATGAATTCCGAAGCCGCAGATACAGCCAGATTACGACTGGAGGTTTATGGGCATTACCTTAACTTGAAAAAGTTTTTAAAGGGAATAAAAATGATTGAATGATTGGCCTTCGATAAACTCAGGCTGACAAAAAAGGGGCAATTGCCCCTTTTTTTTATATTTGTGGAAATTTAAAACTGAGCAAAATGGAAAAAGATAATGAATTAGAAGAAGATTTCGTAAGAGTCAATGAATACATAAAACAATGTAATTTCTTTGAAGCCGCTGAAATCATTGCAACTTATGTTTACATACTAACAGACAACCGCAAAAAGGACTTCAATGAGTTTAAAACTGATTTGAGTTTATTTCTTAAAGAACTTCCGGAGGGTTTTGTCAAGTTTGCGGCATTCAAGCATCTCATCGAAGAACTTGCAAGGATGGCAGATGAAGGAAAATATATGGATCCCCGAAGCGTTCAAAATTAACCTTCTTATTTTTTCCTTGTATTCAAGTTCCTCAATCGTAAACGGGATACCGTTTTGCAATTTATAAGTTATTTGTGTTCTCATATTGAATAGTTTTAATAATTTCCTGTTATTACCGGAGTAACCGTTACCGGAGTTGTTATAGGCATAGCATAATTATTGCGTAGGTTGCAGGCAAATTGCATTAGAAATACTTTCAGCCCGTCCTCACGTTTTTCGCTGCCATATCGCACCGCATTAAGTCTGTTAAAGTGATTATCCCTATATGCTCCTTGTCCGTCACTTAAAATATTGCCCCCAAATCCCTGGAGCCAGGAAGTTATTTTATTTATCAGCTTCATTCGGGCAAATGCATACTCACGTTGCGGAGCTATTATTCCTGCTGCCACGTGGGTGTCTTCGTAAATGTCGAATGCAATACGGATATTAATATTTGTATTACCGGTTAGCAGATTGTTAGAGACATTGCTCCAGTCTATGCTCTGTATATCTATAAGCGCACAGGGGAACTGTATCGGGTATTCCTGTTCCAAAACTTCAAGTTGTCCCCAGTCCCAATCTATCCAGTTAAGTTCGGGTACGTTTGCTTTTAGGCGTTCGGAGATGCTTTCAAATAAGATGTCCATAATAATAAGATTTAATTGTCATTACGCTGCGTTGTTATTAATTGTCATTACGCTACGCTGTCATTAATTGTCATTACGCTGCGCTGTCATTAATTGTCATTACACTTGCTGTCATTGTGTGAATACTTTATTCAGTTCTTCTTTTATAAATAATGTTAATTGTGCAGTAAGAGCTTCGCTGGGGCCAAGAAAACGGCGTTGCGGTAACTTCATGTGGCGGGTATGAGCCTTTACATTGCCTGTTCCTACCTCAACCCTGCTGAACCTTCCTTTCTTTGTTTTAACACTGTACAGCTTTTGTTTTTGCGTTTTACGGCGTGAAAAAGCATTAACTGTAACCTGTTTATCAACACCCTCATTATGGGCTTCTGCATAAGGTACATCGGTGCCGATAGTTACCCTGTTACGTGTGGCATTTAATATTCTTATACTTCTCCTGAGTCTTCCTGAGTCAATTAATAAAGCTCTGCCCTTGTTGCGTTTTACACCTGCTTTGCGGCGTGCCCATGGAGATAATGTAATATCTTTCCATGCCTGATCCCTGAAGCGCTGTTTACTAAAATTTACCATAATAGTTCCAAGTTGCGATGGCAGGGTCTCCATCATGCGGTTGAACTTTGACTGAAGTTCCGAGAAATTAATATTATGATCATTAGTCATTGCGCTTCGCTGTTATTAGTTGTCATTTGGCTACGCCGTCATTAATTGTTGAAAAAACTTGACTTTGTATATTTAAATATCGTATATTTGCAGAGGGAATAATTTTAAATAATGTCAGTTTGCTACTGGTGGCGTTTAAGGTTATTCCTTCTTTATTTTATCTACTATTGAATAAAGATGATATGAGTTGTCTTTTCTCTCTTTAATAACAATCCATGAGTCTTTTCCCGCAATGTTTATTTTCAGGTAATGATAATTAAGAATTCTGTCTTCAGTATCAGGGACAATAGTATGTTCTTTGGCTCCTGTAATTAACCTGTCTATTTTATATATTGCAATATTTTTCGCATAATAATTGTCATGTGGTTGATCGGTAGCTTTCTTTATTCCCTGCCATTCAATATTTATATCCGCATCCATTACTTTATTATATGCTTTTTCTTCGCCATGTAATTGTGTCCATGCTCTTACTGTTGTTCTACTCAATGTATCAGAAGCTTTCTTTACGTCATCAGGAATACCTTTAAAGTAAGGATGTTTTTCAGGGAATATTAATCCGTGTTTAGCAGTGTTAGTGCGAAATAGCGTATTAATAACAGGCTTATTTATTTCTTCAGTATCTGTTTCCTGAGCATCGCCCGGGAGCTGGATCACGTCGCACCGGCAATTATATCCGTTGGGAGGGTAGTAGATATCCCAGAACGGATCGTCAATGCGTTTTATCACTCCGTCAAGTACTGCATGCTCTTCACGCACCCTGTCATCACCGGCAGTTACATATTGCAGATAAGGCATACTGTCGGCATTTTTTTGGAAGTCAACCCAACGACCGGCCATTTGTCCGCAACCGATAGCTGTATTATATTCGGTATTAAGCCAGTCGGTGTTATACTGATAACTTATTTTTCCGGCAGCTTCCCGAAATTCTTTAAAGCTTCTGATGTTACCATCATTATCTTTTAAAGCTGTTGTAATATCCTTTAAATTCTGATAATTTTTTGCAGCTGCAAATTGATATACATTTTTATCAAGGTTGGCGATCATATTCCAATCGGGCGAATTATAAGCTACTTCAGGGAGTGATGCGCCGTAACCCTGAATTACTGCATCTTTTAATTTACCGGCAACTAAAGTTGTAAGTTCCGGATCTATATCGCCTTTGAATTTACCTGTATAAATATCCTTTGCAAGCTTATCGGCACGCTTATTTATTTTATCCTGGTACTTCTTATCAATGGATGCAGAAAAATGAAACTTACCGCATATTTCGCAGGGTTGATACAGATTATTGAACGAGGTAAGATGTTCATAATTGCCCGCCGCTATTCGCGGGCGTACTGAAAAAAAAGGCGATCCCACAAAGTTAGTTTGGAGTTGGGATCCGGGAGTTTAGAGTTTGTTTTTTTGGGATCCGGATTTGCAGGAGGTAAAGAAAATGGATTGTTGCGGGCTGCGTTTTCTTCATCCTTCTTTGCCTTCAGTTCATCATAGTTTTCAGGTTTGGGAATTCCATAGGTTTCGTAGAAGTAATCATCGCCAATAGGAATTATTCCATTTAAAGCGATGTCAATGTCTTTTCGTGTTGTTAATGACATTACTTCATCTTCAACAAAATTAAACTCACCATCGGCAGGATAACCGTGTTTTAAAAGGAAATTTTTGAATTCATTATTCAGGAATCCCTGTATAAAAAGTTTGTCGGCAAATTCAATTTCTTCCTCCACTGCGGCGTGAACTGTGCCAAGAGCCTGTGTACCCTGAGCGCCATGGTCTGTTGTTAAAGTTTGACCAAGTATAAGTTTTGAAATTTCTTTATTGCATATTTCAATTAAACCTGAATACAAATCTGCTGATCCTGTTTTACTATTCGATTCAATCAGTTCAATAGTTGTTCCCTCCGGATAAATGCACCAGGCGCTGGAGCCCATCTCCTCTAAACTTTGTTTAAGTTGAGTGCGTCCGTTGGCATCTTGTGGATTATAAGTTCCCTTCCTGAGTGGTTGACCAAACATTTCTGAAAACTGGCTATAATCAGCTAAACAGTTACGTTTATAAATTACATATTGCGCCGCTTTAACTAACAAACCAAGATTGCCTGGCTCACCGGCTTCGATCATAAAATTTGAATATGGAGCTTCACGATATTCCAAACCGTTCTGGTCGTTCTGATTTATCAATATTAATCCTTTCTCAGGAACAACGTGTTTACGTGGTATAAGATGTGGTATAAGAGCATCAGGAGTTAATTCAAATTCAATAAGTGTATGTCCCCAGAAACGGCAATCAAGAACATCTGTTATCATTTGGATGAAAAATGGAGATTTAATAAGTTTACATATTTCTTCATTTTCTTTACCATCTTTTGCAAAAGTGATGGGTGATTTTAGAACTGCAATTTTACGCTTGTCAATTACTGAACTCAGGTGAGCATCCAACAGAATATCGGAATAGAGATCTAATAGTTTTATTTTGCGTGGGAATTGTATATTTTCTGCCGATTGAATAGCGCTTCGCCATATTTCAATATCAACAATTGTACGTTGTATTTGACGAATATCAAGTTGATAAGTCACAATTTTACTTGCAGGCATTTTACCGGCTTTACGGATTGCAGTTGTTGTTTTAGCCATGTTAAAAAAGTTTAATGTTTAATGTTAAAAATGGTTATTGCGTTTTGCATTACTTCCGTAGAGTAATTGTCCCTTTTCATTCTGTGGCGTTAGTACGGGTAAATCAACAGGATTGATCATTCCTTTGCTAACTTGCTTTAACCATTCCAAAGCCTGTTCATAAAGAGCTAACCTGCTTTCAGGCATCTTCTGCGGATTGTGAATAATATGCAAACGATATATAGCAATGTCAAGCGTGTATTGAAGTATTAGTTTGTTCCGGGCGCTCCCTGTTTTGTTGAATATATTTTCAACATCGTAACGAGAGGACAAATACGCTTTCATTTCTTCAATTGCTTTGTCTTCTGCTTCCGGTACAATTGTGGCATCGCCACGTGTTAAAGCTGTGAGTATCTCAGCATGTATTACTGAAGGATAATCGGTAGATTGGATGAAAGACATAAAAAAAGTTTAAAGTTTAAAGTTCATTGTTCAAAGTTCAAAGTTGTTAGAAGCGTTTTTTATTTGCACTGAAATTTCTTTTGCCTATATCAATTGGTGATGAAGCTTTGATTTTATAATTTAGAATAAAATAACCGCCTTCTACTGCATCTACTCCATCAACCGGCGCTGATAATTTTGGTTCTACTGCTTTAAATTGCTCTTCCAATCTTTGCATGTGAGGATTGTTCTTTTCATCAATGTTGAAAATAAGTTTTCCGACACGATTAAGAGGTTCGAGATTTCCCTCGATACGTGCGAATTTGTCGGGCTTCTTACGTTCATCAGGTGATACATGGATATAATGTCCATTAAGCTTTCCTGCTTCCTGGAATAACGGTAAAAAAACCTGTTGAAAAAAAGGATCCTGCAAACTATTATTTTCAATATAGTTATAAACCTGAATAGATTTATCAGCTACAGCTTCAAGTTCGTAATACCAATTTACAAACTTATCATTCGACACATGTTCCACCCTGCAATTATATACGTATAACACACCATTAAGCATTCCAAGTTGCACTAATGCTTTATAACAGTTCTTTTTATTCTCTTGGTTACTTGGAGCCGGGTCTCCGTAATTAATTATAAAACGCAGTTGATTCATCCGGGGGCATTTCGCCCATTGTATTTCTTTAAAAACAGAACCTTCAGTAATGGGGTTATTATAATATTCTTTTTGCGCTGAAGCGAAACTGATCTTACTTAATATATCATCAATATCTTTTTCACTATTTTTTTCGGGCCATGATGATTTACCTTTATTATTGCGGATATTGATTATATCAACATGATCTGCTTTTTTCATTGCACGTGTAATGGCGCAGTCTTTAGCAATTATATTTCCATTGAATACAAAGCGATATGAACCGGAAACTGATACGGTAGGTATAAGAGCCTGTTCAATCCATTTCCACTTCTGCTCTACAATATTCGGATTTCTACATTCTTCATCAGTATCAAAATCATCAATGATGATCATGTCGGGGCGAAAATTATCATTCCTGGTACCACGTGGAGATTGTCCTGCGCCGATTGCCCTGAATGCTGCACCCTTTGCAGTTGTAAATTCGCTTTCCTCCCAATGTCCCATATAACGCTGATTACCGTAATCATGTTTTATACGCTGGCTTTCTTCAAGAAATATTTTATAAGGTTTTAATAAACGACATGCATCATCGAATGTTGAAGATACAATAAGAATGTTTTTAATCTTTCCGGTAAATACCAAGTACATTGCCTCCATCATTACTCTTGCTGACTTGGCAAGTTCACGGCTCCATGCACGTACTTCATACCAACGCTCATTTGCAAATAAACGTTGTGTTGCTTTTATATGAAATGATGCAGGCGGTGCGGTACAATACTTCTGAAAATGAAAGATGAACCATTCTTCCGGATTCTCTTCAAGCTGCTTAATTCGCTTTATTTTTTGGGCTTCCGATTCTTTAGGAATAGCAGTACTTTCAAGAATATCCCTACGAAACTCTTCCCAGAACTGAAGTGAATTTTTATCCTTTTGTTTCATCTAAATGTCATTAATTGTCATTACGCTTCGCTGTCATTAATAATAATTAATGAGAACTTAATTTATGTTTAATGAAAGCATCCTGAAATACAATGAATTCTTTGGCTTTACTAAAATCAATTTCTTTAAGGAATTCAGAGAATTCACGAAACACAGAGATAGTGTCGCTTATACTTGTCTCAGCTTCGAGGCTTTTGGCTGCTGATGCAAGTTTGGAAAGTACATCAGCATCTCTTGGAGTAGAAAAACGAAAGCCCTCATCACGATTAGCAATGGAATTATTTAGTTCTGAGATCTGAATATATATCCTGCGTAGTTCCTGTTCACGTGTAATAATGAATGAACTTTTGAGAAGCTCCCAGTTCTCGTGTTCATCATTAACCCATTTGCTAAGTGTTTTCTCAGCAACGCCAACTTTCTCGGCAATTTCTTTCTGATTGAGTTCGCTCTTTAAGTACAGGAGTTTTGCCCACTCCTTTTTTTGCGCTATTGGTAAGTCCATTCGATTGATTTTAGGCAAATTTAAAATGACTTTACTGTGAAAAATAATGATGAAATGTTTACTATATAAAATCTCGGAGTTAAGTGTGAATATTGGTATGTTAGGTATATTACTATTTGCACACGAGATTTTTTGCATACAATTTTGCAACGATAAATTAAATGCGAAATGCAGAAATTCCGATTCAAAGCTGTAAATGATAACACCGCTGAAATCTATTTATATGGTTTCATCGGTTTTGATATTACAGCCAATGATTTTGCGAATGAGTTGAAAAATATATCCAATAAATTTTCAACAATAAATGTCCGCATTAATAGTGGCGGTGGAGGTGTGTTTGAAGGTATTGCAATTTATAATCTTATCAAGCAAAGTAAATGTACAGTCAATATTTATATTGATGGTATAGCCGCCAGTATGGCATCGGTAATTGCCATGAGCGGTAATAAAATATACATGAGCAAATATGCAAGGCTCATGGTTCATTGTCCTTCCGGATCCGCTGAAGGCGATTCCCAATCATTAAGAGATATTGCCACTCAACTTGATTCTTTAGAAAAAGATTTAACAGATATATATGCTTCGAGAACCGGATTACCTGTTGATCAGGCTAAATCTAAATTCATGCAGAGAGGTGTAAATAAATGGATGAATGCACAGGAAGCATTACAGGAAAAGTTAATTGATGAAATATATGACGGTCCTGTTGTTACTATACCTGCTGAAACTTCTAAGATCACCGCTAAAGAAATGTTTGAATTCTATAATAAAATTGATATTAACCAAAAAAATGAAACAATGAAAGATCTCACTGTATTTATTGCAATGTTCGGAATGGCAGCCGACTCAACTCCTGATCAGGTAACTGCCCGTATTCAAAAAGAAATTAACGATCACAAAGCTGCAAAAAAATCCATTGGTGAACTTGAAGATAAACTGAAAGGTTTTGAAGACAAGGCAAAACTTGATCATGAAGCAAGAGTGAAAAATCTTGTTGATAAAGCTGAAAAAGATGGTAAGATAACAGCTGAACTAAAAGACAGTTATACCGCACTGGCAACTTCAAATTTTGATGCTGCTGAAAAAGCTTTAAATGCAATGAAAGCATACAATCCGGTTCACAACCAAATTAATAATGGCGAATCAGCTGAAGCTGATAAAAGAGCTAAGTGGTCATATAAAGACTTTATGAAGAACGATCCTAAAGGTTTGGAAGCAATGAAAGCAAATGACTTCGACAAATTCAAAGGATTGTTTAAAGCTGAGTATGGAAAGGAATTTAAGGCTTAGTACTTAATTGTCATTAGGTCATTTGCTGCTATGCAGCGTCATTAAATAAAAAAAAGTATTAACCAAAAATCAAAATAAAATGTACACAAAAAAAGGTTCCCCTTATTCCGAAAATTTTGTTCCTTCAGATCACCTGACTGAAACAAAAGAAGTTTTATTTCCAATCTCAGAGACACAGGATATTGATGAATCGGCAACAATTTCAATACCTGTAAAAGAAATGCACAATTTTTCGAGCATTGCCGATCTGGCTCATGATGCTGCAATTTCGGTTGTAACAGATGAACAAGTTACTCCCGGCGCTGAAATGCTTTTAAAAATTTCAGCAATTACTGCTGACCGCACCATTACATTCGGTACCGGAATAAGTGGTAATTCATTTGTGGTACCAACAGGAGAAACCCGTTACTTATTTGCAAAATACAACGGCACAGCATTCATTGTTGTTTCTGCTGATGTTGCAGTGGTTGATGACGGTTCTGTTACAGCAGCAAAACTTGCTTCGGATGCCGTAACAACCGCAAAGATTCTCAATGCAAACGTAACAGCCGACAAACTTGCTTCGGATGCCGTAACAACTGCAAAAATTCTCAATGCAAACGTAACAGCCGACAAACTTGCTTCGGATGCCGTAACAACCGCAAAGATTCTCAATGCAAACGTAACAGCCGACAAACTTGCTTCGGATGCCGTAACAACCGCAAAGATTCTCAACGCAAATGTAACAGCCGATAAACTTGCTTCAGATGCTGTAACAACCGCAAAGATTCTCAACGCAAATGTAACAGCCGACAAACTTGCTTCTGATGCCGTTACCACTGATAAGATTCTCGATAAAGCTGTAACAACAGCTAAAATTGATGATGCTGCCGTAACAGGTACTCAGCTTGCAAATCTTGCTGTTGATACTGAACATATCGCTGCTAAAGCTATTGAAACTTCAAAGATTGATGATCTTGCAATAACAGCAGGACAAATTGCAGCTGATGCAGTTGAAACCGCTAAAATAAAAGATAAAAATGTAACACTTGCAAAACTTGCCGATGGTGTAGCTGCTGGTGACATTATATACTGGAGCGGTACTGCATGGACAATTATCCCAAAAGGCACTGACGGACAGGTACTGAAAATGGTTTCCGGTTCTCCTGCATGGGCTGCTGATTTGATTGAATAAAGTAAAAAGTAAAAAGTAACAAGTAAAAAGTAATAAGTAATAAGTAAAAAAAGTATAAACTAAAAAATAAAAAAATAAAATGAAAAAATCAATTTTCTTTCTCGTAACATTTATGTTTACGATTCTCGGTGGTGCAAGTTTAGGAATAGCATCAGGTATTAATCCGTCAATTACTACCGGAGGAGTTATAGGAATTAGTCTCTTTATGCAATCGCAAAAAGGTACGATTGCAATGGCAATACAAAAAGAGGTATGGGTAGATTATATTATAGGTAATCTTTTTAAGGATAACGAATTCCTTAACTATTGTTTTAATGCGGATGCATTCGTTATAAATGGTACATTGGTTCATATACCACAGGCCGGTGCAGCTTCGGGTGTTAAACGTAACCGTACAAATTTACCGGCTACAATTACCCAACGCCAGGATGTAGATATAACTTATGCACTTGATGAATTTACAACCGATCCCCGACTGATAGTTAACGCCGATAAATACGAATTGTCGTATGATAAACTCGGAAGCATACTTCAGGAAGATCTATCCGGTCTTAAAGAACTTATAGCAGAATGGATGCTTTATAAATGGGCTCCAGCAGGTGCAACAAGAATTATAAGAACTACAGGTTCGAGTGTTGCTGCACATTTAGCTTCAGCAACCGGTAACAGGAAAGCTTTACTTGTTAAAGATTTGAAAAACGCTCAAAAACTGATGAATAAAGATGGCGTTCCAAAAGCTGACAGATATGCTTTACTCTCAAGTGATATGTATGCACAATTAACTGATGACACTGCTTTCAATACTGCACGTGATTCCGTTCGTGAAATGAATCTTCCTGAAGGTACTGTAGCTAAATTATATGGATTCCAGATACTTGAAAGAGCTTCCGTACTTACATATACCAACGCTACAACTCCGGTTATTAAATTACCCGGCGCTGTCGGAGCTACAACAGATAACGACTGCGTTCTTTGCTGGCAAAAACTTTCACTCGAAAAGGCAATGGGCAGCACTGAGTTCTTTGAAAATCTGAACGATCCTACTTTCTTTGGCGATGTATATTCTTCATTACAAAGAATGGGCGGACGTATCCGCAGAGCTGATGAAAAAGGCGTTGTTGCAATTGTTCAGGATGCTGCATAAGGTATAAGTAATAAGATAAAACTAACCCGCGATATAATATGGAATCACGCACAGAGGAGGTTCGAATCCTCCTCCGGGTTCAAAGAAAATAAATGTTAAAAATTTATAATCAAAAATCAAAGAATATGCTTGGAAAAATTCTATCTGTAATATTTGGATCAAGTGTTGGATTCATAGCATCCTTAATGAATGATAAATTTTTTCAAGCTCTGGTATTAGCATTTGTTGGAGGATTTATCGGTTGGTGGGGTGGAAAATTTGCTAAATATGTTAATGAGAAATACAGATGTTTTTTTAAGAAAAATAAAAATGGGTAAGTTAACATTTCTAATCATACATTGTTCTGCAACTCCCGAAGGAAAAGAATATACAGGAGCACAGATAAAAGCATTTCACATGAGTCCGCCTCCAAAAGGCAGAGGATGGGACAGACCCGGTTACTCAGACATTATACACCTTGATGGTTCTGTTGAAAATCTTCGTCCTTATGATGAAGACAATTATGTTAACCTGTATGAACTTACTTATGGAGCCGGAGTGATGAATGCAATATCAAGACACGTATGCTATATAGGCGGGATGGATAAGCCTTATAAAGATCCTAAAGATACGAGGACAAATGCTCAGAAGTTCGCTCTGCAAAAATATGTAATGGAAATGATTCAGAAACATCCTGACATATTAATAGCCGGTCATAACCAGTTCGACCCGAAAGCTTGTCCGTCGTTTGATGTTCCAACATGGCTTAAAAGCATTAGCATAGCCGATAAGAATATTTATGTTAAAAAAGTAATTAGTAAAAAGTAATAAAATGAAAAAAACATACACATATTGTTTGATTTTAAGTTTATTGTTCGCTTCATGCAGTTATCAGAAGCGATTAAACAAGTGGTGTAAGAAATGCCCATCTGTTGAGATACACGACACTACAGTGATCAAACATGATAGTATCGTTCGTCACGATTCAATATTTGCTGTTCAGTTACCTGCATTACCTGCCGATACAATAAAGGTTAAAGCTGACTGTCCTCCATCAGGAGAGATTGATATTGCAATGAGAACTTATGATTATGATTATGTTTCAGTAGATGTTTGGGTGAAGGATAATGTAATTAATGTTAAACCTCGATTAAAAACAGGAACAATAAACGTTCTTATAAGAAATGCCAAAATCGAGTATTATCGGTATTTGTATGAGAAATACAAAAATTATAAAGCTACAACAGTTATTGAAAAACATATACCCGGTTGGATATGGTTATTTGTTGTTTTGCTTGTTATTGCTAATGTTCTACAATATTTATATTATAAACTTTATTTAAAACGATAATGGGAGAAATAACATTTATAAAATCACAGGGCGGACTCAACAGTCAGGCTCCCGGAGAAGATCACATAAGCGGACTTCTTATATATCATTCTTCTTTACCTTCAGGTTTCTCAGCAAATGCAAGGGTAAAAGAAATTACCGACTTACCGGCTGCTGAAGCTCTTGGTATCGTTGATGACAAAAGCGATGAAACAAAAGCCACAGGCGGCAACGTATTAATGACAACACCGGGCGCCGCCGGCAACGTACAAGCTGTTGTAATGGATGGTGTAATATTAGGTTCTTATACCGTTATTACTTCTGATACTAACGATTTGGTTGCAGCCGGTTTAAGAGCTGCAATAAATGCATTAACATCAACTCACGGTTATGTTGCTGCAGGAACAGGAGCTAATGTTGCTTTAACCGCACCCGCCGGTCTTGGTGATTCAATAAACAGCGGTACACATTTGAGTTTTACAACAACAGGCACAGGCGCAGCAACTGTTACGCAATTTACCGGTGGTGTAGATGCTTTCTTCGATGTTGTTCATTACCATATCAGCGAAATATTCCGCAGAAATCCTAACGTAAAATTATATGTAGGAATATATGCTACTCCGGTTTCAGCTTATGATTTTGCAGAAATTACAACCATGCAGAATGCCTGTGATGGTAAACTTCGCCAGCTTGGAGTTTACCTGAAGGATGAAGCTTTCAGTACTGCACATCTGAATACTATTCAGGCAATATGTACAGTTCTTGAAACCAATCACAAACCATTATCAGTTCTTTATGCTGCCGACATAACAGCTATTACTGATCTTACAACTTTATCAGATCTGAAAGCATTAACCGATCAGAATGTTTCTGTTATAATTGGACAGGATGGCGGTAATACAGGAGCTGCTTTATATACGGAAAAAGGATATTCTATTACTTGCCTTGGTGCAACTTTAGGCGCAGTTTCGTTAGCTGCAGTACATGAAAATATAGGCTGGGTATCAAAGTTCAATATGTCAGGAAACAATGAATTAGAAACCCCTGCTATTGCAAACGGCACACTTGTAAGCACATTAAGCGATAATGCAATTGCAGCGATTGACACCAAGGGATATATTTTCCTGAAGAAACATGTCGGTATTGCCGGAACATACTTTTATGATTCATGGACTGCCACCGCAGCTACAAATGATTATAATTGTATAGAACGCAACAGGACTATGGATAAAGCCATTCGCAATGTTCGTACCAATTTGCTGCCATATACTAACTCTCCTATTTATGTCGATCCTACTTCAGGAAAACTTCAACTGGCTATTTGTAAAAATTTGGAAGCTGTTGGAAATAAAGCTTTGGAAGATATGGAAAAAAATGGGGAGTTAAGCGGATACCAAACATTCATTGATCCAAATCAAAATATTTTGCAAACTTCAAACCTGAATATTGTAATTACAAATGTAGGTGTTGGGGTAAGCAGGACTATGACTGTGAAAATAAGTTATACGACTAGTCTTTAGTATAAAGTAATAAGTATCAAGTATCAAGTAACAATTTAAAATAAAAAGATATGCCAGCAAATGTTCCTTTAATTAACGGTGTTGCCTATTCATGGGCTGACGTTCGTTGTGTCATAATGGGTACTTTATTATCAGGTATCACTGCTGTAAAATATGAAGATGTTCAGGAAATGCAAGATAATTACGCTGCCGGAAAATATCCTGTATCCCGGGGATATGGTAATATTAAAAGTTCAGGTTCCCTGACAATTCAAGCTGAAGAAATAGAAGCATTAGCCGCTGCAGCCCCTAACGGAAGAATACAAGACTATCCTCCGTTTGACGTAATAGTTACGTTCGAACCGACTTCAGGTATTTTTATTACTCACACACTAAAAAATGCTCAATTTACTACGAATAAAAGAGAGATGAAACAGGGTGATATGGTTATTGAGAGTGAAATGACTTTAGTAATTTCTCATATAAAATGGGTTTAAAATAAAAATTTATTCAGCAGCGTAGTTAAAAAAGATATTAATTGATTATTAAGATATTGAAACATGAGTGAAGAAAATAAAATACCAACTCTCGATGAAATTGCTGCAAAGCATGGGGTAAAAACTGTTTTTGAAATATCAGTCCAGGACGAAGAAGAAAACACCGTTACAGCTTATTTTAAGAAGCCAGGCAGGCAGGTTTTAAGCTTATCGTTATCAATACAGGACCGTGATCCGCTGAAGGCAAAAGAAATAATACTTCGCAATGGTTATCTTGGGGGTGACAAACGCATAATGGATGATGATGAATTATTTATTTCGGCATGTACTGTGGTTGATGAAATGATAACTTACCGTAAAGCTACTTTAAAAAAAAATTAGAGGAGACAACCATTGATGAAAGGGATGGCGAAGATAACACAAGGAAAATCAATGCACTTTTAAGGATATATTTTCACGTGGATCCGGATAAACTTTCGGACACAGAATGGGCGGCCTTGTGGAATGAACTAAAATGGGCATTATCGCAGGGCCATCCTTATTATACGCAAACAGGAATCAGAAAGTAAAAAAAAGTTCAAAAGGCAATGAGTGTAACAAATACCATATCACTAAGTGTTTTAATGAACGACCTGTTCAGTTCAAAACTTAAATTACTTCAGGGGAAATCGGATTCGTTTTTTAATAACTGGAAAACGAAAATGAATAAAGCTGAAGCTGAGAATAAAGAATTTAAACTTTCCATTGATCAAATAAATACCGAATTAGACAGGCTCACAAAACTTCGTAAAATATCTGTTGATGCTTCGCAGCTTAAAAGTGTAAATGCACAAATAGAAAAGCTTTCGCTGCAAAAAACCAAAATGGAAACTATGGGAACAGGTTCGTTTACTGCTTCCAAAAGTTCTTTAGGAATGGGAGCGCTTGGAATGTTAGGTGGCGCAGGATTAGCAATTGGGGCTGTATATGGCGCAGGCAGATTTGCCAGTAGTTCAATTGATGAGTACAACCAAAGCGCACAAACAGAAGCACAATTAAAAGCAGGATTAACAAGTACCGGAGGTATAAGCGGGAAAACTCTTTCGGAATTAAAAGCCCAGGCTAACGAACTTGCGGGAACTACTTTATTTGAAGATGATGTTACCGGAGGAGCGCAAAAGATTTTACTAACATTTACCAAGATACGAGGAGTTATTTACGATGAAGCTGTGCCAGCTATTCAGGATATGGCAACTAAGATGAACATGGATTTGTCGGATGCAGCACTACAAGTTGGTAAAGCTTTAAATGATCCGATACTGGGTGTTACAGCATTACGCAGGCAGGGTGTGCAACTTACAAAAACACAGGAAAAACAGATAAAAACTTTTGTTGCATTAGGACAGCAGGAAAAAGCACAGGCAATAATTCTTAAAGAACTTAATACTGAGTTTGGCGGTTCTGCTGAAGCTGCTGCAAAAGCCGGTACAGGAGGCTTTACTATTCTTGCCAATAAAATGAAGGATTTTAAAGAAGCTGTAGGAGAAAGAATGACATCCGGATTGGGAGGATTAAGTAAAGGATTGGGAAAGGTTGTTGATACAGCTACTAAATGGATGGAAATTCCACTCAGTGAAAAAATGGAAGATGAAAGAATGAAGGTAATAGTATTGGGTAACAGAATTTCTGATACTAATATTCCAATGACTGAGCGTAACAAACTTTATGACGAATTAAAAAGCATAGCTCCTGAAGTACTTACTGGTATAGATAAGGAATCAATCGCATACGGCAAATTAAAAGATAATTTACAAGCATATAACGAACAAGCATCAAAGAAAATATTTTTATCGAAAAAAGAAGAAGAGATAAAAGATATAACAAATGAAGCTGGTGAACGATTTTCGTATATGATGACCAATAAAGAAGATTGGCAAACTATGGCAGCAGAATTTGCCGAAAAAAATACTGTATTAAATGCTCAATTAAGTGGTAAAATTCAATCAATATTAGGGCAAAATATAACAACTGAGAAAAAATACTATGAGGTTATGAAATTAGCTGTTGAAACTGATAAAACAGCTACAGGTGATTTATCTACAGAATTGATGTATTTCATTGCTAATTCTAAAGCTTTATATGGCACTTATTTTCATAATATAGAAAAATATGGAAATTTAAATAGTACAGCTTTAAAGTTAGAAAAAAAATATAATGAATTTGTTAAAACATTGGGGTTTAATACTGAAAGCACATCTACATCTAAACTCATAAAAGGAAAAGGTGATGATACAGATCCGTATGGAATAACAAATATGAATGGCGACATTTCCAAAGTAAAAAACATAACCATCACTATTAACAGACTTATAGGTATAGAAAACATAACAACGAGTACTATAATGGAAAATATGAGTAAGGTTGAAGATGCAGTAAAACAAGTACTCTTAACGGCGGTTAATGATGCGAATTTAGCAGGAAGAAACTAAAAAAAAGTTAAAAGTTGACAAGGCATAAGGCATAAGAGAATAAGGAATGAATACTTATCATTTTCAAATATTAAACACTTTAGATTTAGGGCAAATGCGTCCTTTTGTGTTTGCTGATGGTGTATTAAAAGCCGTACAGAATCCACAGAGATACACAGGAGCTACAATTGTTGCCAATAATTGGGGAAATTACCTTTTAAAAAAGAAAGCATACCAGGCTTTCCAAACAGCACAGGAAAATACAGGCATTAAAAGGGATTTTACTTTATCAGGACCTTATTACGATATTACCGAATATAACACCGGACAAAAGATATCTCCTTCGTTATTTTGGGGAGTACCGGTATTTGCAGATATAGTGTTGAGTGATATTACAGGTAAAACAACAGTACAATTATTACAGGCGCTCTGTTTTGTTAGCAGAGCTAAAACTATTATAAAGACAGCTATTCAGGGCAGAGATAATACAATTAAAGAATATATAAATAATGGCGATTATCAGTTAAATATTAAGGGAGCCTTTGCTAATAAAGAGATGTATCAATATCCTCTATCTGAAGTTTCTGATTTGGTAAAACTGAATGATCTTAACGAAGCGATAAATGTAACCAGCGATTACTTAGAAGGCGTTTACGGCATTTGTAATATAGTGATTGAAAGCATTGATATAAGACAAGAAGAAGGATTGCAAAATATGCTGATGTTCGATATTAAAGCGTGTTCGGATGAAAGTGTTGAATTGACTATGAGTAATGAATGAATGATAAAATGATTGAATGAGAGAATAAAAAAGATGTTAGTACCTAAGTGTCATATAACCATAACGCAGAATACTACCGGCAGGAGTCAGGTAATTGAATTTGATTATCTGGTTGATGTGGATATTGATCAGAATATTGAAACACTTACTGATACCTGTACAATAAAACTTCCACGAAAACTAACATGGGGAGGAACTCCCATTGCTGTTGGTGATGATACTGTAAATGGCAAAGCATTATTTAAACGTGGAGATAAAATCACTATTCAACTTGGTTATGATAATATCATTAAAACACGTTTTATTGGCTATATAAAGAGCATTAAGTCCGGAGTGCCTGTAACATTACTTTGTGAAGATTCGATGTTCCTGTTGAAGGGAAAACCGGTTACAAAGAAATTTTTGGCAACTACATTAAAAGATATTCTTTTATATATTCTTCCTGTAGATATAGAATATGTGGCCGCTGATATGACCATAGGTGATCTGCAGATAACCAATGCAACACCGGCAAAAATTCTTGAAGATTTAAAAAGCCAGGGAATATTTTCATATTTCAGAAATATAACTGAAAACGGAATAACTCGCTCTGTGCTATATAGTGGACTTGCTTACTGGGTAGAGAAAAGAAAATCGGCAACATTTAAATTCGGAACTAACGAAGCTGTTAAGAATTTCGGATTGATCATTAAAGATGATCTGGAATATGTTTTAGCTGAAGATGTAAGTTTGAAAGTAAAAGCCACAAGCATAGCAGCCGACAACAGCAGGATTAATGTGGAAGTTGGAGATGATGATGGCGAAGTTCGCACAGTGTTTAAATACAAAGTATCTCAAGCTGACCTTACAAAATTTGCCAATTCAGAGCTTGAAAGATTTAAATACACCGGTTATCGTGGCAGTTTTACAACATTTGGCGAGCCGGCAGTGGAAAAGGGAGATATAGCAGTAATTGAAGGTGGTAAATATAACCCGGACGGAAGTTATTTGATTAGGCAGGTAAAGGTAAGTTCAGGATTGAGCGGTTACCAGCAGACTATTTATTTGGATCAGATATTAACTCAGGAAGCAGCATGACAGTTAAAGAACTCATAAACAAATTAGTTGATAAGAAGGCAATTTACTGCCAGCTTGCAAAAGTGCTTAGCGTTGATGAAACTGCCCGTTCATGTGAAGTTGAGTATCCACAGGGAGGAACTGATTCTGAAGTGCGCCTGCAGGCAAAAATGGAAATAACAGAAGGAATTGTTTTGATACCTAAAGTTAACAGTGATGTTTTAATAGGTTACCTGAGTGAAAATGTTGCATTTGTTATCAGTACTGCTGAAATTGATAAAGTGATTATCACGATCGGAAATTCGGAATTGAAAATTGAAAGTTCTACAATTACCATGAATGGCGGGAATTTAGGAGGATTGGTAAAAGTGTCGCCATTAGTTTCTGCATACAATAATGTTGTAACTGATATGCTTGCAATACAAACATTATTCACTGGAATTGGACTTACGTTTGTTCCGCAGACTACGCTTAAGACTGATTCAAATTTTGAAAATACAAAAGTAAAACACTAATAAATGAGCGACAGGCAGGACATATTACTTGATGACGAACTTGATCTTAGAATTGAGGATGGCGACTTTGTTGTAGGTAATAGTACACAGCAGGAAATTGAATGTTTACTGAGAGCTGCTCCCGGGCATTATAAACAAAATCCATTATTGGGAGCTAATATAACTCAGGATCTGAACGGGCCTATGAACGGAGAAACAAGAAGAAGAATAAGAGTAGCATTGTTAGCAGATGGTTTTAAAATAAAAGATATTTCAACGGTTAATGGAGTGATAAGCATAGATGCAGAATAGTAAATATATAAAAACAAAAACTGATCAAACTGTATTTGATTTGGCAATTCAGGAATATGGCAATGCTAATGCTATATTTCAATTACTGGCTGATAATAGTTCTTTGTTAATAGATGCAATACAGCCTGTAAATACTAATGTCTTAATCAGTTTAAATTTTAAAGCTGCAAAAGAAAATTTTGATGAGGCAAAACCAGAAGTTAGAAAAACAACTAAAGACGGAGAATACGCTTTAGAGAATCAAAATATTTTTGATATATGCTTACAGGAATTTGGCACTATAGAGGCTATTTTCGACTTTATGACAGCAAATAATATTGAAGGATTAAATTACGGATTAATAGCAAATGCTCGCTACAAATTACCGGTAAATGCAAAAACTGATAACCTTATTAAAACACAATATACGAATGCAGGAATTAAGGTAGTAACAGGAATAGGAAGTAATTATAGAATCACTGAAGAAAATGTAATTCGTAAAACAGAAGAAGGTACAATAAGAATAATTGAATAACAATTAAAAAAACAAATATGAAAAAGTGGATTTTATTTTTAATGTTGATTCCGGCAATAACGCTGGGTCAGAAAATTTCGGATTTGCCTCGCACAGGTAGTTTAACAGACAGTTCATTATTTGAGGTGTCAAAAGGTACTCCAGGCGCATATTCGACAAAATCAGTTAGTTTTAAAACATTGAAAGCTGCTGTCGGCACACAGGGAGCTACAGGCGCAACCGGAGCTACTGGAACAGACGGTAGTAATTGCATTACATTCCGTTACAATAATTATGGAGGAGCGGATTCATTGGGTTGCTTTGATGTGAATTCAACAGATTTAAGTGCGACTGTAAGCATTTACATCAATAAGCAAAGTTATAATGGCTATAATGTGAGTACATGGCTATCATTGATAAGTACAAATTCTATTTTAGAAATTACTCAACATGGATCGTTAAACCAAGTTTGGGGCACTTTTGGAATAAACGGAGTATATAATTACACAAATTATATTACTCTGCTGGTTTACCCATTAGGAGGAGGAGGTCATTTAATTAATGGACAAACATCCTGTATAAGTTATCGAACTAATGGTGCAACCGGCGCAACAGGGGCAGACGGTGCGACTGGTGCCACAGGAATTGACGGTGCAACTGGAGCGACCGGAGCCACAGGCG
>Ga0247841_10005620_pt1 | contig 20105 bp, 18 predicted proteins | sample LaCruzMarch2015__2_FD_192410 | JGI IMG/M metagenome (GOLD analysis project Ga0247841, IMG submission 192410) | Freshwater microbial communities from meromictic Lake La Cruz, Castile-La Mancha, Spain - LaCruzMarch2015_18m | ecosystem: Environmental > Aquatic > Freshwater > Lake | place: Spain... | reverse complement strand
AGAAGGCACAACACTTGGCGGTAAAGCATTCCCGTCATATGTGGCATTTACAAAAGATGGCCAGCTTTTAATTGGCGAGCCGGCAAGAAGGCAGGCTGTAACAAACCCGGAAGGTACAATTACCGCGTTTAAAAGAAAAATGGGTACTGATTTTAAGTACTCAATACACGGCAAAGAATACACACCACAACAGCTTTCAGGATTTATTTTGCAAAAAATTAAAAGAGATGCCGAGGCATTTTTGGGCGAAACAGTTACAAAAGCTGTTATAACTGTGCCTGCCTACTTTAATGACAATCAACGTCAGGCAACAAAAGATGCAGGTTCCATTGCTGGCCTTGAAGTTGTGCGCCTTGTTAACGAACCAACTGCGGCGTCGCTTGCTTATGGTATTGATAAGGGTGGTAAAGAGCAGAAAATATTGGTGTTTGATTTAGGTGGTGGTACCCTTGATGTAACAATTATGGAAATGGGTGCTGAAGGCACATTTGAAGTGCTTTCAACCTCTGGTGATACACAGCTTGGTGGTACCGATATGGACAATGCCCTTATTGACTACATTGCCGAGCAGTTCAAGAAAGAAAACGGAATTGATTTAAGAAAAGATAAAATGGCAATGCAGCGTTTTAAAGAAGCGGCAGAAAAAGCAAAAATTGAGCTTTCCAATGTGCTTGAAACAGATATAAACCTGCCGTTTATTACTGCAGATGCTTCAGGGCCAAAACACTTAGCCATGAAGTTTTCTCGAGCAACTCTTGAAAACATAGTAAGGCCTATTGTGCAAAGGTGCAAAACATCGATAGATCAGGCTCTTAATGATTCAAAACTTGCACTTTCTTCAATTGAAAAAATAATTCTTGTTGGCGGCCCGACAAGAATGCCGATTGTCCAAAAATTTGTAGAAGATTTTGTTGGCAAAAAAGTAGAAAGAGGTATAGACCCAATGGAATGCGTTGCACACGGTGCGGCAATACAAGCAGCGGTGCTAACTGGTGAAGTAAAAGATATTTTACTATTAGATGTTACTCCACTTACCCTTGGTCTTGAAACATTAGGTGGTGTAAGAACAGCCATAATTGAAAGGAACACAACTTTACCAGTTAAGCGTTCTCAGGTGTTTTCCACTGCGGCCGACAATCAGCCATCGGTGGAGGTTCATATTTTACAGGGCGAACGCCCAATGGCAAAAGACAATGTTTCTCTTGGTAAATTTATGCTCGATGGTATTCCTCCTGCCCAAAGAGGTGTACCACAAATAGAAGTTACTTTTGATATTGATGCAAACGGTATATTACATGTATTGGCAAAAGACAAAGGCACAGGGAAAGAACAATCAATTAAAATAACTGCGCCAAATAAACTCTCAAAAGAAGATGTTGAAAAGTTTGTAAAGCAGGCCGAGCAATTTGCCGCCGATGATGTTAAGCAAAAAGAAGTAGTTGAGGTAAAAAATGAAACTGACAATTTGGTTTACGCAACAGAAAAAGCTTTAAAGGAAAACGGCGACAAAATTTCATCTGATGAAAGGTTGAATATTGAAAGAGCTCTAAGCGAGGCAAAAGAGGCGCTAAAAGGCAACGATGTAGAGTTGCTCAAAAAAACAAAAGATGTCTTAACTGCGGCATCACACAAACTTGCTGAGGCAGTTTACAAACAGGCACAGCAATCTCAGGGCGCTCAAGCTGGTTCTGCAGATCAAAATGCGCAGGAGCAAGCTCAAGGCCAAAACACCTCAAATGAAAAAGTAGTTGATGCAGAAGTTGTAGACGAAGAGAAAAAATAAAAAACTTGAAGGGTCTTTCAGTTGTTTCTATTGAAAGGCCCTTCAAATTTGTTAGCTCACTAACAATAAAATAAAGGCATTTGATAAAAATGAAACATGACTACTACGAAATTCTTGGAGTACAAAAAGCCGCCTCAATTGAAGAAATAAAAGCGGCATATCGTAAACTTGCTATAAAATACCACCCCGATAAAAACCCGGGCGATAAATCCGTCGAAGATAAGTTTAAAGAGATAAACGAGGCCTACGAAGTACTTTCAAATGCCGAAAAGCGCGCACAGTACGATCAATTTGGCCCGGATGCCGTTAATGGTTATCAGGGGCAAAGTGCGCAAGGGCAGGGTTTTGGCGACTATGGTGATTTTTCTTCTGTGGGTGATATATTTGGAGATATGTTTGGAGACATTTTTGGTGGTGCCAACAGAGGCGGTGGACAAAGAAGGTCTGGTGGTACAAGGCGCGGTGCAGATTTAAGGTATGAACTTGAGCTAACACTTGAAGATGCTGTAAAAGGCAGAGAGATACCAGTAAGTGTTCCTCGCCGTGAGGTTTGTTCAACTTGTTCTGGTTCTGGGGCAAGGCATGGGAGTTCTGCAAAAACATGTACGCAATGTAAAGGTTCCGGTCAGGTGCGATATTCGCAAGGTTTTTTCTCATTTAGCCAAGCGTGTCCAAAATGCAAGGGCTCAGGCAGTATAATAGAAAATCCATGCCCATCTTGCGGTGGTGTTGGCACAACACGCGCAACAAGCAAAATAACAGTGCGCATTCCTACAGGTGTTGATGAGGGTACATCTTTGCGTGTTACCGGGGCTGGTAATTTCCCAGAGGGTGGTGGCACAGCAGGTGATTTGTTTGTTGTTGTGCGTATAAAACCCGATCCAAATTTTCAAAGGCATGAAGATGATTTGTTAACAAGCTTAAATGTAAGTTACACACAGGCTGTATTTGGCGCGGAATTAGATGTAAAAACAATTGAAGGCAGTGTAAAAATAAAAATTCCATCTGGCACTCAACCTGGCACAACTATGCGCATAAGGGGCGAGGGTGTGCCACACTTGGGCAGAAAAGGGCGCGGAGATTTACTTGTAAAAGTTATCCTTAATGTGCCAAAAACATTGACCGATAAGCAAAAAAATGCGTTGCATGAACTTGCCCGTTCATTTGGGGAAACACAAAAGCCACAAGACACAAACCCATTTAAAAAAGTTTTTAGCCGATAATCGCGGTACACTGAAATCTAGTATATAGTAATAAACTATTATTTCTTATCAAAAAATATGTCATACTACTTTGCAAATCCAGAAAATATATCCGCAACAAGTTTTACTATCGATGGCTCGGAAGCAGGCCATCTTGCAAGGGTTTTGCGCAAACAAATAGGTGATAAAATACAGGTATTTGACGGTAGTGGCAAGGTATATAGTGGGGAAATTAAGGAGATCTCCGCAGAAAAAATTACCTGTAAAATTATATCTTATGAAAATGTACCTGCAAGAAAAGTTAATTTAAAACTTTATCAGGCAGTGCCAAAAGGTGACAAGTTCGACTGGCTTGTTGAAAAAGCCATTGAGTTAGGTGTTAGCTCAATTTGTCCATTAATTTGCGAAAGATCTATTTTAAAAGATATCGGCACAATAAAAGTTGAAAGATGGAAAAGAATAGCACTTGCAGCAGAAAAACAGTCGCGCCAAGCTTATGGTGTTGAAGTTGCAGATCCTCTTGGTTTTACAAAAGCGGTATCAAGCATTAAATCTGGCATTTTATCTATCATTCCATGGGAAAGTGAAGAGGAAAAAAACATAGAGTCAGTTTTTAACAATATTGAGTATAAATTACCAGTAAATATAAACATTTTTATAGGTCCAGAAGGCGGCTTTACGCATAAAGAAATTGACATTGCTAAAAGTTTTGGTGTAACTCCAGTTACGCTTGGCAAAAACATCCTCCGTTCTGAAACTGCCGGACTCCTCGCCTCAACTTTAGTATTAAACCACTTTGGTACCTATAATGGGAAGTAAAGTATTTATTCGTGCCTATGGTTGCAAACTAAGCCAGTATGAGGCACAACAAATAAGAGAGTTTTTAATAAATAGCGGTTACACTTTAGTACAAAGTGTAGATAAAGCAAATATGCTTGTCATAAATTCCTGTACTGTAACCGCTGTAGCAGACAATGAGTGCCTGCACCTAATAAATAAAACACTTAAAGAAAACCCAAAAATAGAAATTTATTTGGCCGGCTGTTACGCAAAAAAAGCAAAAGAAAATCTGGGTTTCCCAAAAGAAGTTAAACTGTTTGATGATTACTTTCCACAAACAAAAGAACTTAATAAAAACATAACTTCATTTGATGGTCATACTCGTGCATTTATCAAGGTGCAAGATGGATGCGACAACTTTTGCACTTACTGCATTGTGCCATTTGTGCGTTCAAAATTAACAAGTAAACCAATTGACAGTGTGCTTAGCGAGGTAGATGCATTAGTAAAAAATGGCTATCCCGAAATTGTGCTTTCAGGTGTGCGCCTTGGTAAGTACCATGGTGGGCTTGAACAGCTTTTAGATGCCTTATCAAAGCTTTCAGGTAATTTCTTAGTGCGTCTTTCGTCGCTTGAGGTAACAGATGTGAGCCCTCAGTTGCTAAATATAATTGCAGAAAATACTAATAGGTTTTGCCAGCATTTTCATCTGCCTTTGCAATCGGGCTCAGATGCAATCTTAAAAAGAATGAACAGGCACTACACTTCAAAAGAATTTATCAGTAAAATTGTTGAAATAAGAGCCAAATTGCCAGATGTTAGTATAACAAGCGATGTAATCGTTGGTTTTCCAGGTGAAACTGAAGAAGATTTTGAGCAAACACTAAATGCTGTTCAAAAGGCCGTATTCTCACGCTTACATGTTTTTACATATTCGAAGCGGCCAGGCACAGCGGCTGCAAGTTTTCCAGGGTGTGTGGCTATTGATGTAGCTAAAAAGCGCTATATGAAGCTAAAGGAAGTAGGAAAAACACTAAGTGAGTTATACTGGCGAAGGTTTGTTGGCAAAGTGTTGCCTGCTGTTTTTGAAGATGGCAAGTACTTTTTAACAACCAATTATATAAAAGCGTCAAATATCGGCCCTGTTGTTCAAGGAAAAGGCCCATTTGATGTGCTAATAAGTGAGCAAAGCGGTATTGTGGTTGCAAAATTAATTTAGCGTTTCTGTTGCAAAAACAACTTGATTTATTGTTGATTTTGTAAATATCCCTTGCTATTAACAGTCAACTTCTGTTATAATACAAAAGCTCAAATGGATTGCCTATTTTGCAAAATTATTGCAAGGCATATTCCGTCTTCTATTGTTTATGAGGACGGTTTTGTTTTTGCGTTTAGAGATATAAAGCCGGAAGCCCCGGTTCATGTAGTTATTGTACCTAAAAAACATATTGCGAGTTTGGATAAACTTGAAGAGTCCGACTCTGAAATTATGGGAAAAGTGGTCTTTGCTGTGTCAAAAATTGCGCAACAAGAAAATATCGCAAAAGATGGTTATCGTTTGGTTGCAAATTGTGGCATCAATGCTGGGCAGAGTGTGCGGCATATTCATTTTCATTTACTTGGCGGTAGAAAGTTTTCTTGGCCTGCCGGATGAAATAAATTTATAACAATAAAATAAACTATAAAAAAAGGTGGTGTTTCTAGGATGGTTAATGTGCGGGTTCGTGAAGGCGAATCAATTGAAGAAGCCATTAGAAGGTTTAAGCGCGAATGTGAAAGAAATGGCATAATGCAGGAAATTAAAAAAAGAGAGTTTTACAAAGCTCCAAGCGTTGTACGCAAAGAAAAGCAGGCAGAGGCAAAGCGCAAAATGCGCCGCAGAATGTTAAAAGAGAATAAATGGGCAAAATAAGAGGTTCTATAAATGAAATTTAAAGAGCTTTTTGAGTTCATTATTTCCCAAGGTATAGTACAGGACCCTCGAGGTGGAAAAGCGCTAAGAGAACTCCTGTTGGATAATGCGGAGAAGTATGCGAAACTTTCGGGTAAAGAAAAAGAGCGTTTCGATACGGATAAGCTCACAAATCCATACGCTGATTCAAGAATGTTGAACGGAAGTGGGAACGAAGAGGTTAAAACAATACTCTTTGGTATAGATATTGAGACACCTGAAGTGCTGCTTGCCAATACCCTAAATGCCGCTGGCAAAAAAATTGACCTTATAATTACACATCATCCTGAAGGTAAGGCCTATGCAACTTTTTATCAGGTTATTGGTATGCAAGCGGATATTTTAAATAAGTTTGGTGTCCCTCTGAATATTTCAGAAGCTCTTACAAGTTCGCGTGAAAAAGAAGTTGCAAGGCGCGTGTTATCTGCAAACCATACAAGAGCTGTTGATACAGCTTCGCTTTTGGGCATTCCTTTTATGTCCGCCCATACCGTTGCCGACAACCATGTGGTAGCTTACTTACAGAAGCTCTTTGATGAAAACAAGCCCAAAAATCTTGGCGCGGTTGTTGATTTACTTTTAGATATTTCAGAGTATAAATACGCCGACTCAATTGGTGCTGGTCCAATAATCATAAATGGTTCTTCAGAAAATCGCACTGGTAAAATATTTGTAGATATGACCGGTGGCACAGAAGGTTCAAAAGACCTAATTGAAAAGCTTGCGCAAGCCGGGGTAGGCACAATGGTGTGCATGCATATGAGTGAAGATCATTATAAGAATGCTCAAAAACACCACATAAATGTGGTGATAGCAGGTCATATCTCTTCTGATAATCTTGGAATTAATCTAATGCTCGACGCTGTTGAAAAAAAATTCGGCAAAATTGAAACTGTGGAATGCTCTGGTTTTAAAAGGTTCCGCCGTAGTTAATTGCTGCTGAAACACTTATGGCAATCCCAAATGAAATTATTGAAAGAATTCGCGCGTCCCTTGATATTGTTGATGTCGTGCGTGAATATCTTCCTTCCATAAAAAAAGCCGGTAGAAATTGGAAGGGATTATGCCCTTTTCACAAAGAGAAGTCGCCATCTTTTATTATAAGTCCAGATAAGGGTATTTACACCTGTTTTGGATGCAGGGAAAGTGGCGATGTTTTTACATTTGTAATGCATATGGATAAAATTCCATGGCATGAAGCGGTAAAAAAACTCGCGTCAAAAGCAAATATCACAATAGAAGAAACACATGAAAGCAATTTCCCAAAGGCATCGCAGAGGCAAAAGCTGCTCGAAATTTTAGAACAGGCCGCAAACTTTTACAATAGGTGTCTTTTGGAGTCGCAATCCGGTAAAAAAGCTCGTGAGTATTTGGAAAGTCGCGGTATAAAAAAAGAAACAATAGAAAAATTTAAACTTGGTTTTGCTCCCAAAAACCAGCTTCAAATACAAGCAAAGAAAAAGGGTTATAATCAAGAAGATCTTGTAGCTTGTGGCATAACAGTAAAAACAGAGCGGGGTACATACTTTGAGTATATGTCAGGCAGGGTGGTATTCCCGATATTGAACTCGCAGGGTAAAGTGGTTGCTTTTGGCGGCCGAATTTTAGATTCAGGTCAGCCTAAATATCTTAACACTCCAGAAACGCAGATTTACTCAAAATCTGAACAACTTTATGGTCTTTATCAGGCACTTAGTGATTTAAGGCAAAACTCAAATCCAATTGTGCTTGAAGGATATATGGATGTTGTTTTAACGCACCAAGAGGGTTGTGCAAGAACTGTGGCATCGCTTGGCACCGCTTTTACTTCACAGCAGGCAAGAATTTTAAAAAGGTATTCTGACAAAGCAACACTGCTTTTTGACTCTGATAATGCTGGTTTGCAGGCAGCATTGCGAGGCATAACACCTCTAATAGAAAATGAAGTTGCATGTTCGGTAGTTTTTATGCCGGATGGTAAAGACCCCGATGAGTTTATTTTGCAACATGGGTTAGCAAAATTTGAGGCCATACTTAAAGACGCTCTTGATGCCTCTGAGTTTGTTGTGCAAGAGAGCATAAAAAAATACGGCATAAACACCCCGGATGCAAAGGCAAAGGTTGTATCAGAGGTTTTGCCATTTGTCGATTTGATAAAAAACTCTGTAGCAAAATCAGAGTGGATAAAGCTTCTCTCGGAAAAAGTTGGTGTTAAAGAAGATTCAATAAATAATGAATTTTTAAAATTTAAAAAGTTTTTAGGTGGCAGGTCAAAAGTTGAAGCAGAAGTTAAACAAGTTGCGCCGAGCATAATAAGGACAGCTGAAGAAGAACTTTTACAGTTTTTAGTGTTAAATCCTGAGTATGTTGCAAAGTTGCAACCTGATTTGTTTTTAGATAAAAGGTGCTTGAAGGTTTTTGAGCTGCTTGGCTCTGGGGCAAAAAGCACGGACATAATTGGCAGTTTAGATGCGCAAGATGTTTCTTGGTTTGCAGCCTTGGTTTTGGAACAGAAATTGTATGATAATCCAAAACAGTTATTAGAAACACTTTGCAATGATCTTAAAAAAAGAACAGAAAAAGACACAAGAGATTTACTTAAAAATGAAGTTGAGTTGATGCTTGGTGGTAAAATTCCAAAAGATGACAAAAAAATTGAATTATACCTTGCTTTAAATAGAAAATTAAAGGGTTCGGAGAGAACTAATGCACGATAAGGAAAAACTTTTCAAAGACCTTATTGAGATGGGCAGGGGACAGGGCTATCTCACTTACGATGAAATTAATCACCATCTTCCTGGTAAGGTTGTTTCACCCGAACAAATTGACAGTTTTTTTGGGACGCTTGAAAACCTTGGCATATCTGTTGTCGAACGCAAAGAAGCTGCACGCAAAGCAGGTGAGGCAACAGAGGCTGCAATAATAAATGCCGATGAAGATGATGAAACAACAAATCCGGTAAAGATGTATTTAAGTGAAATGGCAAAAGTTCCTCTGCTTGACAGGAAAACAGAGATAGAGCTTGCCCGCAGTGTTTATGATAATGAAAAACTGCTTAAGATGGTTGTGCTGGAATCCCCGTTAATCCTAAAAGAAATTCGCACTTGGGAAAATCTGATAACTCAGCAGGAAATGACAACAAAAGAGCTTATGCCCCGTGGAAGAAAATCTGTTGGCCAGCTAAGCCGTATGCGCCAAAAGATGAAAAAAGCAGTTTCAAGTATAAGCAAAGCAGAAAAAAAAGCTACAAAATTTAGCGCGCGACTTGAGAAAAAGAAAATATCAGATAGAGAGCGTACAAAACTCGAAAAGTTGCTTAAAGAACAAAAAGATATTATTAGAAATACAATAATAGGTTTAAACCTTAACCAAGACAAGATAAAACGCCTTACAAATAAAATTAAAACCACCGCTCAAAAATTACGCGAGGCGGAAGAAGAAGTTGCGAAAATTGAAAAGAACTTGCGTATGCCGTGGGTAAAGTTTAACTCTCTTGTTAAAAGTGCAAAAGCTGGCCGTCTTAAAGAGAGCCAATTTAAAAAACAAACCGGTAGAATCCTTGCAAATTCAATTACACTCGCGGAAACATTTGAAAGTTCTGCCGCCAAAACAGGCCGCCTTATGGAAGGTGTTCCTGTTTCAAGGGAAGAACTCTTAGCAACAGACACACAAATAAGAGATCTTGAGGAAAAAATACATGAAGATAAAACAAAACTTATCAGGGCAAACTTTCGCCTTGTAGTTTCAATAGCAAAAAAACATGTTGGCATAAGTAATTTAGAGCTTTCTGATCTTATTCAAGAGGGTAATCTTGGCCTTTCCAAAGCGGTTGAAAAGTTTGAGTGGAAAAGAGGTTTTAAATTTTCAACTTACGCAACATGGTGGATTCGTCAATCGATAAATAGAGCAATTGCAGACCAGTCAAGGACAATAAGAATCCCTGTTCACATGAAGGAACTAATTTCAAAGCTTACAAAGATAAAAAAACGCTATTTGCAAGAATCAGGCCGTGAGCCAACCATCGAAGAGTACTCAAAGCATTTGCGGCTTTCTACCGACAGGGTTCGTAAGGTTCTAAAAATGATGCAGGAGCCGATCTCTCTTGCAACACCTATTGGTGAAGAAGAAGATTCACGGCTTGAGGATTTTATTGAGGATCGCAATAGCCCAAGCCCAATGCAAAAAACGAGCGAGTACCGTTTAAGGCTTGAAATTGAGAAAGTATTAAATACATTAACTCCACGTGAAGCCGATATAATTCGCCTGCGTTATGGAATAGGTGTTGGGTATCCAAGAACGCTTGAAGAGGTGGGTAAAATTTTTGGAGTAACAAGGGAAAGGGTACGCCAAATAGAGGCAAAGGCAATTAGAAAGTTGCGCCACTCATCAAGAAGTAAGCCACTGCGTGAATATATTGATTAAAGCACTTGTAATTTCATAGATAAGTTTGTTTTACCCTAAATTGTAAATAAATTTGTAACGCCTGAGTTGATTTTTTTTGAAATTTAGAATAGAATACCTATCCACAAAACGGGCTCGTAGCTCAGTTGGTTAGAGCAATCGACTCATAATCGATTGGTCGTAGGTTCAAGTCCTACCGAGCCCAGTTTTCTCATCTTCTAGTTTACCCTTAAAATAATTCCTTGACCGTTCAGACGCAAACTTTATATAATCCAAAAAAGTATGAGGGTGGTTAGCTCAGCGGAAGAGCGCTCGCCTCACACGCGAGAGGTCGCAGGTTCGAGCCCTGCACTACCCATTTTGCAATAATCACTGGAGAACTTATGCTATCCGACGACATTACACTACTTATTGAACTACAAGAGAAAGACAATGTAATTGACGCGCTGAATTCACAAATAAGTGGCATTCCGCTAGAAATCACTCAAAAAAAAGAGCTTATTTTGCAGTTTAAGGCAGATTTTGAGGCAACAAAGTCGTCTTTTACACAGTTACAAATTAAGCGCAAAGAAAAAGAGATGGATGTAGAAACAAAAGAGAGCTTGATAAAAAAACACTCTGAAGAGTTGAACTCTATTAAATCAAACGATGCTTATAAAGCTCTTATCTCAGAGATAGAGCGTGCAAAAAAAGAAAAATATGCATTAGAAGATGAGATACTCCAAATTATGGAAGATTCTGAGAAAAAAAGCGCAGAACTTAAAGAAAACGAAAAAAAATATAAAGAAAAAGAAAAGTGTATTGAGCAAGAGATATCTGATATCACAAAAAAACTTGATGTTTTTAAAAATGATGTACTGCAAAAATGTCAGCAAAGAGTCATTTTAGCTCAAAAAGTAGATCCTAATATACTTTCAACATATGAATATATTCGTACTGGCAAGGATGGTGTTGCCGTTGCTTGTATTGAGGGCGAAAACTGTGGTGGTTGTCACATAAATCTAAGGCCTCAATTAATCAATGAGGTTCATAAAGCTCAAGCGTTGGTTAGATGTGATAACTGCTTCCGAATACTTTACAAAAAATGAAAACATTAAATATTTTTGTGGATGGTGGAGCAAGGGGAAACCCAGGCCATGCCGGAATTGGTGTTTACATTTGTAATAGAGATAAAGTAGCCATTCTAAGTCACAAAGAGTATATTGGAAAGGCAACCAACAATATTGCCGAGTACACTGCATTAATAAGAGGTTTGGAGCTTGCCAAAAAGTATTTGCCTTGTGAGGTAGTGGTTTTTACAGATTCAGAACTAATTTGCAGGCAGATGATAGGTATTTACCGCGTAAAAGATGCTACTCTTCTAGAGCTGTTCAAAACAGCAAAAACATATACGGTAAAATTTCAGAAATTTGACATTTGTCACATCCCGCGTGAAAAAAATAAAGAAGCTGACAAACTTGTAAACCAAGCGCTTGACGGCGCAGGATTTTAAATAGAATTAGTAATGTTGTTTAATTTATTTTTCGGTTGTATTTATATTGGCTGGGGCAACTGCAGGGCCGCTTTGCGATTTATTCGCAAAGAGGAAAGTCCGAACTTCAATCCCGCCATTGGCGGGATAAACGGTAGTGGGCAATTCCCATCATCCTGCTGTAGGCGGGATAGAGGTGCGAACAGTAACGGCTTTTGCTGAAAAGCAAAAGATTGCCGCCTAGTGCGGTAAAGGCCTTAAGGTAACTTAAGGTATGAAACGGCTAAATCCTTACCGGGATGCAAGGCAAAGTTTGCAGGTTTAACTACCTGCAGGTAAGCCGCTTGATCGTATAGAGCAATCTATACGACAGAGAAATGGCCCTGATATGCGCTTAAAAGCGTATAACAGAATTCGGTGTATAGGTTGCTCCAGCTATTTTTTTATAAGGGAGATTTGGCATTGCTTATAATGGGGTGTGTTGTTTTAGGTTTAGTTGCTGGTTGTTTAAGCGGTTTTATTGGTATTGGTGGCGGTGTTATATTGATACCGGTGCTCGTGTATTTTTTCAAAATGAGTCAGCATATGGCACAAGGTACTACTCTTGCGGCAATGGTTGCTCCAATAGGTATACTTGCGGCAATAACTTACTACAATAAAGGGTATGTTAATATACCGGTTGCAATATTGATTTGCGTCGGTTTTGTGATAGGTGGTTTAATAGGCGCAAAATTCGCAGTGCTAAGCGATGCCACAATACTTAGAAAGGTTTTTGGTGTTGTAATGCTTGTTATTGCTTTTCAAATGATTTTTTCAAAATAGTTTTTTATATCAATAGAAACAACACAAAATAGGAAGCGGTGGTTCTGAAATTTTAGAATCATCGTTTTTTTTTGTTACCTTTTAATTGTTGTTAAACAAACAGCCTATTGACAAGTTATAGAAGTTGTAATATAATTCTGCCGTAGTGGTGCAAAGTGGTGAATTGTGTAAAACAATGGTGATATATGTATATTGGTAAATACCAGCATTTAATTGACGCAAAAAACAGAGTTTTTATTCCTTCGGCTTTCCGTGCAGGAAGAAAAACAAAGTTTATACTTACCCAAGGGCTTGATAAGTGTCTTTTTCTTTATGACTTACTTTCTTGGAAAAATGTTTTAGAAAAAATTGAAAAACTGTCTTTACAAAGCAAAGTAGAGGAAAGGGCATTTAAGCGCGCATTATTTTCTGGCGCGTATGAGGTGGTTCCAGACGCACAAGGCCGCATATTAATTCCTGCTCCATTGGCAGAATATGCGGGTTTTAGCATAGAGACAACAATAGTTGGGGTAGGCAGCCGAGTTGAAATTTGGGATAAAAAACTCTGGGAAGATTATTACTTAAAGGTTTCAACCTCTCTTAGTGCAATGTCCGACAAGTTAGAAATATAAAGCTATCTAAAAGGCGCTTAAATGCAAGTGGAAAGCTACCACATTCCTGTTATGCTCAGTGAGGTAGAAGAGTATCTGCTTACTAATACAAGTGGCCTTTATGCTGATTGCACTATTGGTGGGGCGGGACATAGTTTTTATCTGTTAAATAAATATCCGAAACTAAAAATTATCGGTATAGATTGCGATGAAGCTGCACTTGCACAGGCCAAAATTAAAACCGCCAGTTTTGCTGGCAGAATAGAATTTGTTCGTGGGAATTTTGGGCAATTAAAAGAGCTTATTAATAAAATAGGAGTTTTAAAGTTAGATGGTGTTTTACTTGATCTCGGTGTATCTTCAAGACAATTTGACGATAAGTCGCGGGGTTTTAGTTTCATGCAGGGTCCTTTGGATATGCGTATGGACAACCGTTCTAAACTTACCGCAAAAGATATCGTCAATTTATATTCTTGCGAGCAGCTTGCAGAAGTTTTTTATCGCTTTGGTGAGGAAAGGGAGTCGCGTAAAATTGCGCGCTACATAGTACAAAAGCGCTTGCAAGCGCCTATTGAAACTGCAAATGAACTTGCCTTAATTGTTCAAAAGGCAAAAAAAAGTTTTGGTAGTTTGAACCCCGCAACTAAAGTTTTTCAGGCATTAAGGATTGTTGTGAATGGCGAGTTGGATAGTTTAGAGTTGGTGTTAAAAGATTTGCCGGATTTATTAAAATCTGGTTCAAGAGCAGTGGTTATTTCTTATCACTCACTTGAAGACCGTATTGTGAAAAATAATTTCAGACAAGAAAAATCAAATGGAATTTATGAGGTTCTTACAAAAAAAATTGTTGTGCCAAAAGAAGCAGAAATAACATCTAATCCAAGAAGCAGAAGTGCGAAACTTAGGGCGGCTAAAAGGTTAAATTAAACAATGCCAAGAAAACTTGTGTTTATGGTGCTTGTCGCAATATTGTATTCTGGTTTGTTGGTTTTGGAAGATAGTTTAGAGAAAAGCTCTGCCATCAACTTAAAAAAATTACAAGTTGAGTACGACGGGTTAGATTTTGAGAACCAAAAGTTGCAATTTGAAAATAAAAAATACTCTACATTAGATATGTTAAAAAAAGTGGCAAAAGAAAAAAAATTAGTTCCACCAGAGCAAAACCAGGTGATATTCCTTGAATAAAAATAATAATAATTTAAGCCATAAATTGCCAACTTTTGTGATGGTATGTTGTTTTTTGTTTTTTGTTTTATTGGCTGGGCGTCTTTTTCAATTGCAGGTTTGGAACCACGAAAGGTTAGATAATAGCGTAAATGAAAAAACCATAAAAAACAAAGAACAAAAGCCTTTAAGAGGTAGAATTCTTGATAGAAATGGCAACATTTTTGCGCTAACTACAAAAAGTTATGAAATGTTTATTGACCCACTTGATGCTGGCGATTTGAAAAAGGTCGTATCTGCTCTTAGAAGTGTTGGAGTTGATTTGCAGCTAAGCTTTTTTATTGGGAAAGAAAAAAGACGGTATGTTCCAATTGCAAAAAATTTTGATAAAGAATTTGTATTAAAAGTAAAATCACTCAATATCAAAGGTGTTGGTTTTAACGAAAATTTTAATAGAAGTTACCCTGAAGGGCGCACCGCTTCTCATATTATAGGCACAGTTCGAAAAGACGATTTAACGGGTATTGAAGGTGTTGAACTTAATAAAGACAGTGATTTGCGTGGTAATAGTTTAGTTAACAAGTACATGGTTGATGCAAGAGGTAGGTTTCTTCCTGAAAAAATAATTGATAAAGATAAACTTACTGGGGCCGATGTTTACCTTACAATTGATAAAAAATTACAGTATATTGCCGAGCAAGAAATTGATAAGGCTTTTGTTTCAACCAATGCAAAAAAAGGAATGGTTATAATACAGGATCCTTCAAACGGAGAAATACTCGCTATGGCTTGCAGACCGAATTTTGATCCTTCGGCTACAGTTGAAGATATAAGTGTCCTTAGAAATCCAGTTGTCTGCGATACTTATGAGCCAGGTTCAACATTTAAGCTTGTAACAGCCGCCGCAGCGCTTAAAAGTAAAACGGCATCTCGTACAGATAAGTTTGATTGTGAAAATGGTGTATATGAATTATATGGTAAGAAAATTAGAGACCATGAAAAAAGAGGCATGCTAACATTTGATGAGATAATAGAATACTCATCAAATATTGGCACAGTGAAAATTGGACAAAAAATTGGGGAAAATAATCTTTACCGTACTATTCGTGAGTTTGGTTTTTATAGCAAAAGTGGGCTTGAGCTTTCTGGTGAAGCAAAAGGAATACTTGCTCCGCCTGAAAAGTGGACAGGCCTTTCTCTTCCAAATATTTCTTTTGGACAAGGTATCAGTGTTACACCTATACAAATACTAAGTGCTTACTCTTGCATAGTTAACGGAGGCACACTTTTTGCGCCAAAAATTATTAAGCAAATAAAACTTGCCAATGGAACAATAGTTAAAGGCAATGAAAGTAACTTTGTAAGAAAAGTAATAACTCAAGAGATTTCGGACGATTTAAAGGACATATTAAAAAAAGTTGTTGAAAATGGTACTGGCAAAGCCGCAAAGGTTTTAGGTTATTCGGTTGGTGGTAAAACAGGGACTGCCCAAAAATATGATCAAGTAACAAATACATATTCAACAAGCAAGTATATTGCTTCATTTTGTGGGGCAATTCCTCTATTAAATCCAAAGTTTACAATACTTGTAATTTTAGACGAGCCAAAAGGAGATTATTGGGGTTCTTCAACTGCTGCTCCTGTTTTTTGCAATGTGGCAAGCCGCGCTGTGAGACATATGCGCATAGACCCCGATGATGTTATAGAGATTGCTTCTAAAAAGGAATAAAGTGAAATTAAAAGATTTGCTTTCCGGCTCTAAAGGCATTTTATATGGCAATGGTGATGTTGATGTTAAAGGCATTACAGTTGACTCACGAAAAGTTAAAGACGGTTTTATTTTTTTTGCTATCAAAGGTATACATGTTGATGGGAACAATTATATTGGTCAAGCAATTAATTCAGGTGCCTGTGCTGTTGTAAGTACACAATACTTGCAAGATTTGTCTTGTGCCCTTTTTTTATCCGAGCCATCAGAAGTAATTTCTGAGCTTGCCGCAAAATTTTATAACTACCCAGACAGCCAGCTTTTGCTTTTTGGAGTTACTGGAACAAATGGTAAAACCACAATTACCTATTTTCTGGAGTCTATCCTTAATATTTCCGATTTATCCACAGGGGTTGTGGGTACTGTGAATTACAGGTATGCAAAAAAAATCTTCGATTCGCCCAACACAACGCCGCAAGCCGCAGACCTTTATGAAGTTCTTGCAAAAATGGTTAGTGAACGGCAGGTCGCCGCTGCAGTTGAAGTGTCATCTCATGCGTTGGCACTTGGCAGGGTTAATGGAATTGAGTTTGATACAGCTATTTTTACAAACCTTACACGCGATCATTTGGATTTTCATAAAACAATGGATGATTATTTTTACGCAAAGTCCAAACTATTTTCAGGTCTTGCGCAAAAAAGAAAAAACAAAAAAAAGATTGCTGTTATTAATATAGATGACCCATATGGCAAAAAAATGTTAGATATTGTTGGTCCCAACGCGCAAAAAGTTACCTATGGCATAAAAAATAACGCCTTAGTTAGTGCTCAGGAAATAATTAAAAGTGCTAAACATACATCGTTTTTGCTTAAAAGTGATTTTGGAACATTACCAATTATTTTAAATTTTATAGGCGAACACAATATTTATAATGCTTTGGCAGCTGCGGCTGCCGCATTATACAATGGGATATCTATTGAAAATGTGAAGCGCGGTCTAGAGGGTTTAAGTTCTGTCCCGGGAAGGTTGGAAAAAGTAGATCTCGGTCAGGCATTTAATGTTGTGGTAGATTATGCCCATACCGATGATGCCTTAAAGAATGTTTTAACGGCGTTAAAGCCATTAACAAGTGGGAAACTTATAACTGTTTTTGGCTGTGGAGGTGACAGGGATAGAACTAAAAGGCCAATAATGGGAGCTGTTGCAACAGAACTTAGTGACTATGTTATTGTTACATCGGATAACCCAAGAAGTGAAGATCCGCGCAATATTGCCCTTGATATTGAGGTTGGCATAAAAAGAACAAAAAGAGAAAATTACAAGGTTGTGCTTGATAGAAAAGATGCAATTTCAGAGGCATTATCAATGGCTGTAAGTGGTGATATTGTTTTACTTGCGGGCAAAGGGCATGAAACCTATCAGATAGTTGGTAATAATAAAAATCATTTTAGTGATTTTGAAGTTGCAAAGTCGGTCTTAGAAAGTTTGCGCAAAGATAGCAAAAGTTTGTAAAATTCCTTCCAGTTCAGTAATACATCCCAAAGATTGCCGTAAAAACAAGCAAGAGTAATTAAATAATGGAAAAATTATTTTTTTCAGAACTTATAGTTGCAATGCATGGATATTCTGATTTTATCGGTGATAGAGATTTTTCTGTCACAGGTGTCTCCATTGATACAAGGATAAGTATTGAAGACAGTTGTTTTTTTGCAATTTCTGGGAATAATTTTGATGGTCATAACTTTGTACAAGATGCTTTTAATGTTGGAGCCAAAATAGTTGTTGTTGAAAAAAATAAAGTAAAAAACCTGACTAATATACTTAATAACAAACCTGTGATTGTTGTAGAAAATACAACTACGGCGCTTGGAGTTCTTGCACATTATTACAGAAAAAAATTTGGTGTAAATGTTGCGGCGATAACGGGGTCTTGCGGCAAAACCACAACTAAAGAAATGCTTGCCTCAATATTGCAAAAGCGTTCTAAAGTATTAAAAACTCAAGGTAATTTTAACAATCAAATTGGCTTGCCGCTTACAATTTTTGGGCTAAATAGTTCCTATGATTTTTGTGTGCTTGAGTTAGGCACATCTTACCCTGGTGAAATAAAAGTTCTTTCAGATATTGCCCAACCAAAAGTTGCCATAATAACAAATGTGGGACTTACGCATTTAGAGGGTTTTGGCTCAAAAAATGCTATTTTGAAGGAAAAATTTTCAATGTTTGCTTCTTTAAGTCATGACGGTTTGGCTGTTGTAAACGCAGATGATGAACTGTTGTTGCGTGAGGTAAAAACAAGCAAAATAAATTATTTAACCTTTGGTATAAATAACAATGCCGACATAACTGCCTCAGATATTGTATCTTTAGGTGAAAGTGTAAAATTTAATATAAGTGCTTTTGGAAAAACAAGTGCTGTCGTGCTAAATACATTTGGTAAGCATAATGTTTATAATGCTCTTGCGGCAGGCGCTGGCGCAAGCGTCTTTGGTTTTAGCTTGGATGAAATAGTGGTTGGTTTAAGCAAATTTAAAACGACTCCGCTGCGTTCTGATATTTCAAAAATTCATTTGCTAAACACAACGGTTATTAACGACGCCTATAACGCAAACCCAACATCCATGCTTGCATCCATAGATGCGGTATTGAGTTCTTTTGACAACAAAAATATGGTTTTGGTGCTCGGAGATATGTTTGAGCTTGGCGCAGATGCTCAATATGAGCATGAAAAGATTGGCTTATATTTGCGTGGCAAAAAGTTTGAAAAAGTGTTGTTTGTTGGTGAGCTTATGCGTTTTGCATACGAGGCATATAATTTTAAAAATGTAAGTTATTTTGAAAATGTTACTTCTTTATGCGAAGCTTTAAATTCGCTTGAAATAAAAAATAAAACAATTTTTTTAAAAGCTTCTCGTGCAATGCGTTTAGAGAAAGCAATTGAATTTATTAAAGAGAGGAAATAATTAAATGCTTTACCATCTACTTTATCCTTTAAAAGTATTTTTTTCGCCGTTAAATATATTTCAATACATAACTTTTAGAAGCGGTGCGGCAATACTTACAAGCTTACTTATAAGTTTTCTTGTAGGCCCATGGTTTATTTCTTATTTAAGAGGTAAAAAAATAGGCCAGCATATAAGGCAAGATGGACCAAAAACACATTTAGGTAAATCAGGAACGCCAACTATGGGTGGTTTGTTAATATTAATTTCGCTTGTTGGTTCAACACTTTTATGGGCGCGTTTAGATAACAGGTTTATTTTGTTGTGCCTTGCTGGTATGCTTTGGCTTGGTTTTTTGGGTTTTCTTGATGATTACATAAAGCTTGTAAAAAAGAATCCTAAAGGTATCTCTGCAAAAACGAAATTATTTTGGCAAGCTCTTTTTGCCGTTGGTGTTGCCGCTTATTTATGGTTTTTGCCATCAAATTCCAATTTTATTTCAAGTGTTAACATACCATATATTAAAAGTATGTTTGTCAATTTGTCATATGGTTATATGTTGTTTGTATTTTTAATAATAGTTGGCAGTTCAAATGCCGTTAACCTTACAGATGGTTTGGATGGGCTTGCAGTAGGGAATTTATTAATTGCTGCAATTGCTTTAGCTTTTTTTGCCTATTTTGCCGGCCATATGGAAATAGCCAGATACTTAAAAGTTGTTCCTGTTGTAGGGGCAGGTGAGTTAAGCGTGCTTTTAGGAGCTATGATAGGTTCATGTCTTGGATTTTTATGGTTTAATGCTTACCCTGCAGATGTTTTTATGGGTGATACCGGCAGTTTGTTCCTTGGTGGAATTTTGGGGCTTGTTGCAGTATTTATAAAACAGGAACTTATATTAGTTATATTAGGCGGTGTTTTTGTTGCAGAGGCATTGTCTGTTATGATTCAGGTTTTTTCGTTTAGGCATTTTAAAAGGCGTGTTTTTAGAATGTCACCATTACACCACCACTTTGAGCTTGGCGGCCTTGCCGAAAATAAAGTTACTGTGCGGTTTTGGATTATTGGCATTATTCTTGCATTGTTGTCTTTTGTGTCATTAAAAATAAGATGAAAAAAATATTGAAAGGAAAAAAAATCTCTGTTTTAGGCATGGGGTTATCGGGTGTATCTGCTGCAAACCTTGCGTATGCTCTTGGCGCTAAAGTTTTTGTTAGTGATTCAAGGTCTGGTCAAAATAGAAAAGAATTAAATAAAAACATTCTTTTTGAAGCAAAAGGCCACACCGATAAGGTTCTAAATTCCGACATAGTA